>Ga0233414_10000594_pt1 | contig 14784 bp, 14 predicted proteins | sample Na_anoxic_10_MG_FD_189020 | JGI IMG/M metagenome (GOLD analysis project Ga0233414, IMG submission 189020) | Seawater microbial communities from Saanich Inlet, British Columbia, Canada - Na_anoxic_10_MG | ecosystem: Environmental > Aquatic > Marine > Inlet | place: Canada: British Columbia... | reverse complement strand
ACCAAAATGGGCAGCAAGGACTTTTTGGGTGCTTTCGTAAAAGGTGTCGAGGGGGTCCTTGTCTCTATATTTGGCATAAAATATAATTCCTCCAGTTCCTACAGCACCGGCCGCTATGGCGGATAATTTTAAAAACTTCCTACGTTCGATTTTCATCTCTGTTTCCTACCTTTGTCTAAAAAACAGATTCCGGCTAACGGGCTCTTTCAGCCGCAGCTAATAGCTGTCGGCTGAAAGAGCAAGGTTATGCCGCAGCTTCGGTAGGAAGTTCCCAACCGGGAAAGACGATAACTCCCGGATGGACCTTTAGGGCTCGAGCCAAAACTTTCGCTCGCTCAACACCGAGCCTGACACGGTCATTTTCGATTGCCGAGATGGTTGTCTGGGGAATGCCTGTAAGCTGCGATAGTTGATTCTGGCTCAATTCCTGCAGCTCGCGAATGATGCGTACAGACTCACCAACCGAAACCGTGATTCGTTTCTTTGCAGGGCGATATTCATTCATTTATGACCTCCTATATTCATGAGCGGTTATCGAGGCAACCTGAAAAAAGAGCTCTTTGGGAATAACCATGTAGATCACCCGCCATTGCAGTCCAAGTCGAGAGGAGCGGTAACCTTTCCAGCTGCCAGACAAGGCTTCGTCGTGAAACCCCTTGATCAATAGCAACCCCGGAGGACCTGAAATTGAAGCAATATCTTTCCATTTTTCGTAACGCTTAAGGACCTCATTTGGGACTGAAGCGACTTGCTTATCAATTCTTCGGTGTTCTTCAATCCGCCACATACTATATTATATATATACCATATTTAATATGTCAAGCACGATTTATCTTTACTGCATAACGGGCTGCGAGATGAGGCGCGGTCGGGTGGGGGCAGAAATTGCATTTATGCAATTTTCCGTGCCAAACGACCGAGCGGAGCGAAGCCCGAAGGGGGTCGGCTCGATTGAGTTTGATAGGCGGAGCGGGAGCGGAGCCTATGAAACTCAATGGGCACATCTCGCAGCATTAGGATTGATGGGCGGCGTATTCATCCAAGAGCCTGCGAATCATTTTCTGATACGGAGTATTATATTTTTTTGCCTCTTTTTTAAAAAATTCTACGCTGGTTCTGCTGAGAGCAATTGTAACTTTAAGGGTTTCGTCCTTCAGGGCCAGCTCTTCAGGTGAGGGAAGGAAGTCGGAAATAACCCTCACCCTTCCAATAGGCTCATCCGTGTATTTTATTTTCTCTTTCATATATCTTTTTCCCTTTCCGCCAATATCCGGCGCCGAAAATTCTGATTTTGTTTTTTCGATAGGTAAATCTTATGGTCATAATTCCACCAACGACTCTACCAAGACAATAATACCGCTTTTCATCATCGCTGTGTTCCAGGTCTTCCAAAATGACACGATTGTAATCCAGAAAAGCAAGCTGCGCTAAAGCAAAGGAGACACCGTGTTTCTCTTGATTCAGTTTGTCTTTGGAAAAATCCCACTCGAAATCAGATCGTTTCGTCATACGATGAAAATATAGCAGTTCACGATATATGTCAATATATTTATATGGCTTTCTATATGGTCTTTATTTCCATAACGACCAGCATCACCAGCGGCGCTACCCAAGCTTACCGCGTCAGCGCCGCCGCGCTTCTTGCCGTCTGGTGAATGCAATTGTTAACTGTTTTTTTATCTTATGAATTTCCTTTCAATACCACAACTGTCCGGTTTACTTTCACCTAATTGGGTTTAAGCCCTCTATTAACGGGTAGTTAATGACCATTTGCCTTTTTGGGACATGTTTTTTCAACCGCATTCAAGGTGCTGTCCGGTTTAATAAGAGACGTGAACCTCTTCTTCTGGTATATTAATTTTACTGAAATAACCTTTAACCAGAAGGAGGTCCACGTCATGGCTCATTCTAACACAGTTTTGTATCAGATGCTTCAATTTATTCCTCGTTACGAATTTAATAGGATTGTTAATGCCCACAATGGAGACAAGGGGGTGAGAAAACTCACCTGTTTCGGACTTTTAGTTTGTCATCTATATGCACAGCTTACCCGTCAGGTAAGTTTAAGAGATCTTACCACTACTATCAGGGCTAAGCTGGGCAGGCTCTATTACCTTGGTATAAGAAACTTTAGTCGCTCCACAGTAGCGGAAGCAAACGAAAAACGATCTTACAAAATATTCGAGGGGCTCTTTTATTTATTGTACAGCCGATGTCGAGAAAAAAGCCCCCCGTCCAAATTCAGATTCAGGCATAAGCTATATACTCTTGATTCTTCTACTGTTGACCTTTGCCTGTCTCTCTTTAGATGGGCCAAGTTCAGAAAGAGGAAAGGAGCGGTAAAGATACATACATTACTTGATCATCGGGGACATCTGCCTTGCTGTCTTATTGTTACTGATGGCAAAACCCACGATATCACAGCCGCTCGCAGACTTCGATTTGAACCGGACAGCATCTTGATTATCGACCGAGGATACATCGACTACTGCTGGCTTCACAGTGTTCACCTCCAGGATGCTTGGTTTGTGACCAGACTGAAGTCAAACGCAAGCTACTGGGTGAAAAAGCGACACAAAGTAAAAAGAGGCAGTGGGATTACTTCGAATCAAACCATAAGAATTAAAGGTACCAAGGCTTCCTATATCCCTATTGACTTAAGACGGGTGCGCTTTGTAGATAAAGAAACCGGCCGTGCCTATGTATTTCTTACCAATATCTTCCACCTCAGTGCATCTGAGATAGCCGAAATCTACAAGGAACGTTGGCAAATTGAACTCTTTTTCAAATGGATCAAACAGCATTTAAAAATTAAGAGTTTTTTCGGAACAAGCAGAAATGCTGTGCTGCTTCAGATCTATATCTGCCTTTGTGCCTATCTACTTCTTGCGTATCTTAAGTTTCTTTCCAAATCCGCTTTTGATATGTATGAACTCAAGAAACGCCTGGAGGTAAATATCTTAGAGAAGATGCCCCTTTGGGAAATATTAAGACCAAGTCCGAAAAAGCCTAAAACCGCTCCCATAACATGGACCCAACTTTGTCTTGCTGGATTTGATAACATGTTGAATTATTGAGATATTATTGCATTGGTACTTTATGAAGCCAATAGACATGATTATATCTTATTGAAATATAAAGAAATTAAACCGGACACTACTGATTTAGACTATTCATTATTAATAACCAAATTTTATAACTTTTCAAAAAGTCGGTTTACCAGTGAAAAGAAACTTAAGCGAATCTATCTTTCTAATGCTGGATTCATATTAACACTAAGGCTATGCGAACCTGAATATCGCTATCTACTTGAAGGCTATTTTGCCAATCTTTTTTACTTCTTGTTTTTATAAAAGCATAATGATCTATACACTCTTCTTTCCTGCCTCCTCAACGGCCTCTACGATCTTTTTGTAGCCGGTGCACCGACAGATATTCGAAGATATCGTCTTGATTATCTCTTTTTTGGTCGGCCTTTTGTTCCTGTCAAGAAGCGCCTTCGCCGTTAGGATCATACCAGAGGTACAGAAACCGCATTGAACAGCGCCTTTCTCCATGAAGGCTTCCTGGAGCGGGTGGAATTTTCCATCCTTTCTGAGGCCTTCGACCGTAGTAATTGATGCGCCATCTACCTCCGGCGTAAGCACAAGACACGAACGAAGTGGTATGCCGTTCACAACCACTGTGCAGGCCCCGCAGGCACCCATACCACAGGCCTCTTTCGCCCCGATAAGATCAAGCCTTTCCCGAAGAGTTTCGAGGAGGGTCTCGTAAGGCCTTACCTGGAGAGTTACTTTTTCATCGTTTACACGAAAGGTTACCTTCATCGTCTTCATCATTTCCCCTCCTGGAGAGCTTTTTTACTTGCCCTTTGAATGAGGACACTGACCATTTTTTTCCGGTAATCCGGGGAAAGCGTTGTGTTCGATACCGGCCTCACATCACTGTATGCCTTTTCCGCAACATCCTTGAAAGTGCTGTCGTTTATGTTCTTAAGGTTATAAACAAGGGGGGTCGGCCCGATACCCCCAACACAGACCCTGCCTGTGTTGCCCTTAATGGAAACAGCCACACCAAGTAAAGGATAATCGATGGAATCCCGAACCCTCAATTTTTTGTACGCACCTTTTGACCTTTTCATGGGGATAAGTATTTCCGTGAAAATTTCTCCGGGCATAAGCGTAAACGGGTTCCTTCCGTCTCCACTAAAGATCTTTTCCAACCGCATCTTTCTCTCTCCCTGTGGACCGACAAGCTTCACACTCGCCGAGAGGGCCATAAGTGATAGAGCATTGTCGCTGCAATAATTTGAAAAACATGCCTTTGCATTGGGGACAACGTTACATGTTTCGCCTCCCATTTTGAAACAGAATCCGCGTGCCGTTCTCCACTCCAGGGATTTATTATAGAGGAGACAGCGCGTGCCCTGGAGAATGTTCCCTCCTATTGTACCCCGCATTTGGAGTGTCTCGCAGGAGGTCGCATCGAGCGATTCATAGAGTGTGGGGAAATATTCTCTCACCGTGTCGTTGTTCTTGAGTTCGAAGAGTGTAACGTTTGCACCGATTAGCAGCCACCCGCCCTGATGAGAAATAGCTTTCAATTCTTCGATTCCCTTGAGATCTATGATAGCCATCGGTGTTGATAATCTCAGTTTCACCAACGGGATGAGGTCTGTCCCGCCGGCCAGATAACGGACCTTTCCGTTATAACGCTCATAAAAAGCGATCGCCTTAGGGATATTCTCGGCTTTCTTGTATTCAAATTTTGGTAAAATCATCGCTTAACCCCCTTCTTTCGTTCCAAGGCATTCAAAACCCTGTCAGGCGTCAGTGGGAGCTCACGGAAAACAGTGCCCGTGGCGTTCGACACGGCACAGGCAACCGCGCTGTGTGCATTCATCCGGACGGTAAGACCTCCTTCTTTTGCTCCGAAGGGTCCTTCAGGGTCTCTGGAGCTAACAATGATCGTTTCTATATCGGGCATGTCGCATGCAAGGGGGACCTTATATTCCAAAAGATCAGGGTTTAGCAGAAAACCCCTTTCCCAGAGATTTCCTTCCATGATCGTCGCAACACCCGCCTGCTGGATGGAACCTTCCATCTGTCCCTCCACCGCCATTGGATTGATTGGGCGCCCGCAATCGTGCGCCGCTGTAAAATGCGGGATCGTGACCTTACCGGTCTCGCTATCGATAACGACCTCTGCCACGGATGTGCCAAAAGAGAATGTTCCTGCCATCTGTCCCCATGGCCTCGACACCCATTCCCTCTCAAAGTCGATCTTTGGGAAAAAAGAACCCGTGGCTACGATCGGCTCTCCCCGGAAAAAGGCCTCCCGCACTACCCACGAGATACGCATTTTATTATCGGGTGTCTTCTTGGAATAGGCCATACGGTCCTTAAGACCGATGTCGGTTTCCTTAACTCCAAGTTTTTGAGCAGCAATAGCAACAATCTTCCTACGGGCATTCTCACAGGCAACCTTCACGGCATTTGCCCCCACAAAGGTAGATGCTTGCGAGTAGGAACCAGGGTCGAGGTTCGTCACCTCTGTGTCTGCATTCACGAGGTTGATATCCTCCATCGGAACACCGAGGACCTCGGAGGCAACCTGAATTGCCAGCGATTCGTTTCCCTGTCCATTATCAACGATTCCCGTTACGAGCGTCACCTGGCCGTCTTCGTTCATCTTGACATAGCACGATGATCCGGAACGAAACCCCATGGGAAAACCACACATCATGGCCACACATCCCATGCCTATCCCTTTGAATTTTTGGGTTTTGGCCCACTTCTTTTTGAAGCCCGTTCTTTCTGAGGCTTTTTGTATGGTTTCTTTGAGGCCACAGCTTGTAATCTTTGATTTTGTTGACGTTACCTCTCCTGACGTCAGACCGTTCTTAAGCCGTATTTCCACGGGGTCCATGCCGAGTTCCTTTGCCATGAAGTCCATCTGCGCCTCGTTGCCTGCAAGAAAGGCCCTCCCGTGGCAACCGTACATTCCTCGTATCCCCTTGTTTGTAAATATCCGGTACCCATTGTACCGGACATTTGGGAACCGGTAGCATTCCTCATAAACATAGAACGGAATCGAGGTGGCGATAGGACCGGTCGAGCTGTAGGCACCACCATCATAGAACACCCGGTAATCTTTCGCCACAATGGTGCCGTCCTTTTTCATGCCCGTCTTTACCATGGCAATGATGTCGTGCACCTGTCTCGTACTTGTAGCATTTTCTTCCCTGGAAAGGACAAGCTTCACCGGCCTGCCAGCCTTGATGGACAAAAACGATGCTATGAGATCACCAGGTGATACCTCCGAGCGGCCGCCGAACGCACCTCCGGAGTTAATATGACGGATACGTATCTTGTTAAGAGGTATCTTAAGGAGGTTCGACAGTGCCTTGGCCCGGACATGGGGCCCGGCGTTCGGCATCCACAGATCGAGAAAACCATTTTTATACGAAGCGACAACCGCGTAAGGTTCCATCATTGCATACGCCTCACCGGCTGCCTTAAACGTATCCTCTCTCACGAGAAATGCCTTGTTCATGGCCTCATCCACTTTACCCACATCAATATTAACATGGATGTTGATATTGTTTGTAAACTCTTTATGGATCTGTGGTGCCCCCTCCTGCATGGCTTCGTCGGGATCAAAGACAGCGGGCAGCGGTTCATAGTCTACCCTGATATACGAAAGGGCTTCCAGCGCCGTTTCCTCGTCAACCGCAGCGACTGCCGCCACGTCTTCACCGATGTAGCGGACCTTGTCCGTAGGCAACATAGGGTGATCCTTCGTATACCGAAAAACACCCCACTTTATTCCGTAAGTGTCAAAACCACTGATGGCAGCCTTCACTCCCGGCACTTTCAGGGCACGTTTCAAGTCAATGCGAAGAATTTTGGCGTGAGGATATGGGCTTCTCAATACCTTCGCTGCAAGCATCCCGGGAAGCTTTATGTCTGCGGTGTAGCATGCTTCTCCTGTAACCTTCGCAAGCGAATCACTCCTCACGACACGCTTGCCAACAGTTGTAAACTCATTTTCCATCGATACCCCCTGTAAAACGTTTCCCTGGCTAAAGATGATGAACTCGTAAAAACTCAATATTGGGACGGCAAAGTAAAAAGCTCTCCCGCCAAGACGGGACAGTTGGACTTTTTACGAAGCCGTCAAATATGATTGCTCCACCTCGTTCATGCCGGATCACCGCGCATATTTATCCTGTACATATGCCAAGGACTCGTCTATTGCCTGAACTGCCTTGTCTAAATCTTCCTCGGTATGCCTGTAACAAATGTATGCGTGATGATGCGGGGTAAAAAAGAAACCTTTCCGGATAAGTTGCGTATAGAAATCATCCCGTCTGCCTTTTCGAGTATTCATTTCATCCTGCTTGAAGGTTATGAAAAACATCGGTGCAACGCCGCTTAGCTCAGCCCCAACCTCATACTTGTCTATGATGTCTCGGATCTTTTTCAGGAAACGACCACCCTTCGCCCATATATTGTCAAGGACTTTGTCGCGCTCCAGGATTTCAATCGTTTTCAGCGCAGCAATATACGGCAGACTGTTCGGGAAGAAAGTGGAAGAGATAAAAAGTTTAGATGCCGCGACCATCATTACATCTTTTTTTCCTGCAACAACACTGACAGCGTAACCGTTGGCCATCCCTTTCCCGAGAACCGTCAGGTCAGGGGTAACCCCATAAAGCTCCTGCGCCCCGCCCATTCTGAGCCTGAAGCAGGTGCGTACCTCATCAAAGATCAGAACAGCACCGTATTTGTCGGCAAGTTTCCTTACACCTTCAAGGAACCCCGGCTTCGGTGTCTGCATCTTCTGGTGGAGGGGGTGCCCGAAGGGGGTCATAATGATGGCTGCTGTCTGATCGCCATGTTTTTTCATCAGATCTTCGAGATGGTCAAGATCGTTATAATGGAATTCATAGACATCCTCGTAAAACTTCTCAGGGATACCTCCTTTCATCTCGACACACCAATCATGCCATCCGTGGTAACCGCACCGCATAACCTTGATCCGGCTTGTGTATGCCCGCGCAATGCGAATGGCTGCAGTCGTGGCATCCGAACCGGTTTTTAAAAAGACACTCAGCTCCGCGCTGGGAATAAGTTCGCTCAGCTTTTTTGCGAGTGCGTTCTGAAAGGGTTGTGTGAGCGTGAAACAGAACCCCTTGTTTTTTATCTGCTGTATGACGGCATCATCAACCTCTTCCTCCCTGTAGCCCAGGATAATGGGTCCATAGCCACAAAGAAAATCGATATATTCGTTTCCGTCAACATCGGTTAATCTGCAACCCTTACCACGGTCAAGGAAAATCGGGTACTCCCCCATGATAAAATCGCTGGGCTTTCTTGCACCCAGGACACCGCCAGGAATTAGCGCCTCTCCCTCTTCAAAAAGCTCCAGGCTTTTTGTCAGGTTCAATTTTTCAGTTTCTTTCATGCAATTCTCTCCTTTTAAATCGTAAGTATGGATTCTATTGTTTCCGATTGGTGAATCTTGGCGCCCCTTTGCAGTAACGCGGCAAGAAATTTTTCCGGATCAATACAACCTTCCGGGGCAACCACGCCTTTCACCGTAACATCACCGGCATCCATCATAAGGGCGGCGATTGAGGCGGGAAGACCCGTTCCCGGCGCCATCCTGCCCACCATGTCGGCGGTGTATGTCACCCGCTTTCCCTGTCTCTCCCCGATTACGACGACCTTCAACCCGGAAGAAGCAGGCCCATTATCCCTATCTTTGGGAATCGTTCCCCAGAGTTTTAACGTCAGGTCATACGGTGTTACCTTCGTCCCTTTTACTTCGACGGGTTCCGTACCGAGAAAGCCTGTATCCTTCTGCTCCTTAATCAATTCATCTACCCATGATGGGATGAGGGCCCCTTTTATGATTACCTTTTTCACCCCTTCTATATAGCGGGGGATCGTGATTGGCTGCGGGTGGCCCACGTAGCGAACCACACAGGTGCCAAGGGGTTCAAGGAATTGTGCCGTTTCCTCACCAGTACCACCGTCAACGTATTCAAGCTTGCCATCCAGATACTGGGGTAATTTACCCGTAACCATATGGAGACTATGATCCCATGCAGCGCCAGCGAGCTCGGCGATACTTACCACCCAGAATAAGTGGATTTCGTCAACACGATCCAGTTTACTCGCATACCATTTGACTAATACGTTGTTCGTCCCCGGGTCAGAACCCATTCCCGTCAGGACGGTTACCCCGGCCTCTTTGGCGGCCTTATCAATGTCATCAGAAGAAAAAAGTATGGGAACGGCCTCATAGTCATCACAAATGTCGATATAATTGACCCTTGCTTCAACCGCTGCCCTGGCCACCTCCACAGCCGTCTTGTAGAACGGCCCGGCGCAGTTGATGACAACATCGTTTTCTCTTATTGCATCGACCATGCCATTATGATCGCTTACATCGATTTTTATGAGTGATGCCTTCTCGCTGGCACGTAGCTTGTCTTGCAACCTGCCCGGGTCTATATTGATATCACCAAGAGTGACTTTTGTAATTTTCTCCTGCTTGATGAGATCCCGGGCGACCCCCTGGCCCATACCTCCCGTTCCTCCTATCACTATTGCCCGCATTCCCGTTCCTCCTTGATGTTATAGTTGCACCTGAAAAAATAGTCCGGGAAAGTTTTAATTCCGCACATTGCGGAAAAATCCGAAATGGGTATTATTATCTGTTAATATCGAAATTCCCTTCCAGGAGTTCAGTCGTTCATCTTTTTCCATACCCCGCTCTGAAGAAACGGATAAGAACTCCCTTTTTGTGGGTCAAAGTATACGGAATCTTACCTTATGTGTCAATGAAAAAGGCTGCCCATGATGTGGTGGTTGTCCTTTTTAGGCCGACCTGCCTGTCGGCAGACAGGAACAGGGCGGGGGGAAGTAGAACCGGGGTATTTGTTCGTGGGAGAGGTATAAATAAGGTGGAAAAAGGCTATACTCCTACCATGAACTCACCTTCTCTGCGAGGCTTAGGCTCTACGAAGGCCCATGTGTAAAATCAGGCGGGATAGGCCACACCTAAGGCGGGTGAACTCGGGATACTTGCCTGCCAGCTATGTATAGGCAGGTTCCGGGTCAACATATGACCATTTATCGGACTCCGGGTGCTGGGGATCAGAATAATCGATAGAGGGTTCCTGAGATGCCTTCTTTTTAATCCTTCACCCTTACTATCTGCCCTACTTTAAAACCATTCCCATTGATTGGTTCTGTAAGTGAGTGCCTTGTTTTCAGGCCAACAATTTTTATTTCTCCCACCTTTGGGCCTGGCAACTGATAGGTTTGTTCATTAAAAGATGTGATATATTCACCTTTACTGAAGACGTCAAGCACAACCCCTGGCCTCAGCCCTACGTAGCTGCCGGCATTGATAATAATCTCTTTTGTATTTAGAGAAACTATTCTGCCTGTCCAGACTTTCTGATTAAGTGAAAGACTGGCAGCATTTGCTGCTTCCTTGAGGATATCCGGAAGGCATTCCTTGAGAGCCTTTTGTTTTGTTTCTGTATTGCCACCTTTTTCCGTTTCTTCCGTGGTTTCCTCACTTGATAGGGTAAGGTTATCAGCTATCTCTTTACTTAAAAGTATTGTTTCACTGTTAATATCTAATATATCTATATCCATTGATACTGTACACCTCCAGGTTTTTTTCCTAAAGGGCCATATTCCTGATTTCTCCGGGTTTAGCTCTATTGGATTGAGGGTTTCAAAGATAATGGCGTTCATGCCTCTCTCTTTGGCCTCTCTCAGTAATTCCGGATCAATTGATTCTCCTGGCGTAAAGGAGTGAAATTTTTTCGTTTTATTGTGAGGATAAAGATTAAAAAATCCAGTTTTTCTTAAAATTTTGGTTAACTCCTCACTTATGGTATCTATTGATTCATGGAAAGCTATTCCAGTAAGATCAGTAGCAGGCATAACCATAACCCTTTTTTTTGGCCAATCATTGTCTGTTAATAATTGTGAGGTCAATAATGCCCTCATTCCACAGCCCGCAAGAAGCAGAATAATTGTAGTGAGAAGGATACAAAATCTTTTCATGTGAAAATAGTCTCCCAACTAAGCTAATACCAACTTTGACTTATTTTTATAAGCCCAAATTTCAAAATTTTTATCATTTGAGATTTGTCATTCATTTGACATTTGAGCCTTATGATTTGACATTTTTAGTTCAATATTTTCAAGCTTCTTTGTAACCGAATGTCATGAAGTTTTCATTATAAGGTCTATATTAATCTGCACATCAGAAAGTTATCCTAAAAGAGTCAAACTTTCCAGTATAATCTTCCTTGATTTCATGAACCATTGTTACTCGTGCAGCTGAAGGACCATGATGACACCATTCTATTAATTTTTTCACCTCTTCTCTTGACCCTTCGGCAATGAGTTCAACACTTCCATCGAAACGGTTCTTTACCCACCCGGTAAGATTTAATCTGGTTGCCTCATTTCTTGTTGAATCCCTGAACAAGACGCCCTGCACCCTTCCTTCAATGATGAGATGAGCCCTGATATTATCCATACTTATCCCTCACCTGCTATCCTTAAAAATTCTTCTTCACTTAAGGTAGTTACAGACAGATCTTTTGCCCTGGCAAGTTTGGATCCTGGGGATTTACCTACAACAAGGTAATCTGTTTTGATACTTACTGATGTAGATACCTTTCCGTTCTTTTCTTTAATCATTTTTTTGGCCTCTGTGCGTGTGAGAGTTGATAGGGTACCTGTCAGAACAAACGATTTCCCGGAAAAGGAGTGCTCGTTAAAAGGTGTCTTTTCTAATGGCATTTCTTGAATAGTTATTCCTGCCTCAAAGAGGCGGGTAATAATAGAGATATTTTTTTCATTAGAAAAATAGGAAAGGATGCTATCCGCTATCTCTGGCCCTATTTCCTTAATGGATAGCAGATTTTCCTCGCTTGCATTTTGAAGGCTGTCAAATCGCCTGAATTTTTCCGCAAGGACCGTGGCTACATGTTCGCCTACATGCCGGATACCCAGGGAGTAGATAAATTTTGACAATGTAGTTTTTTTACTATTATTAATAGCAGTAAGTATATTATTGGCCAACTTTTCAGCCATTTTATCCAGAGGAATAAGGTCTTCCAGGGTCAGGTGATAGATATCGGCAGCATTTTTTATTCGCCGCAGGCGGACCAGTTGATCTACTAATTTATCCCCAAGCCCATCGATATCCATAGCATCTTTGGATACAAAGTGTTTGATTCCCCCTGTTACCTGGGCCGGACACCCCGGGTTGCTGCATCTTATAACTACCTCGTTACCTGGTGCTAAAAGCTCAGATCCGCATACGGGGCATGTATCCGGCATGTGGAACGGTTTTTCTTTCCCTGTTCTTTTTGCCTTTATTACCTTGACTACTTCTGGAATAACATCCCCGGCCCGTTGAATAATAACGGTATCTCCTTCTTTGATATCTTTTCTTTTAATTTCCTCCTGGTTATGCAAGGTGGCCCTGCTAACCTTTACCCCGCCTACCTCGACAGGTTTTAAGTTTGCCACAGGCGTGAGGGCGCCGGTTCTTCCTACTTGCACATCGATTGTATAAATTTTGGTTGTTGCCTGGGTTGGTTCAAATTTATACGCAAGGGCCCATCGAGGGCTTCTTGATTTTTCTCCCAGAGTTTTTTGCACCTTAAGAGAGTTTACCTTGATGACTGCGCCATCGATCTCGTAGGGGAGATCATGCCTTATGTCCTCTAAATATCGACAGTGGGCAATGGCTTCATCTATATTTGCACATTCCTTGATGTGCTTTGTATTTACTCTCAATCCCCATGTATTAAGGGTGGTTAGTAATTCAATCTGGGAGGTAAATGCCCATCCTGACACCTCGCCTATTCCATAAGAGAAGAACATCAGGGGCCGGCTGGCTGTTATATGTGGATCAAGTTGCCTCACAGAGCCGGCAGCAGCATTTCTGGGGTTGGCAAAGGGTGCTTCCCCTTGTTTTTCCCTTTCTTTGTTTAATTGCTGAAAGGCCTTTTTTTCCATATATATCTCACCCTTGACCTCTATATGTTCAGGAAGTTTTGGGCTATCCTGGGGTGAAAGAAGCCGTAACGGGATAGATTTAATAGTCTTTGTATTAGAGGTTATATCTTCTCCAATATAGCCATCTCCTCTTGTTGATGCGGTTTTAAGGATACTATTCTCGTAAATAAGTTCAACTGCAAGACCATCCAGCTTTGGTTCGACGGTGTAGGTAATAGTATTAGAGTATTCCAATAATCTTCCGATCCTTTTCTCAAATTCCTTAACCTCTTTATCAGAAAACCCATTTTCGAGGCTCAGCATAGGCACACTGTGTTTGACCGGGTTAAAACCACCCTCAATAGGTGCCCCCACCCTTTGACTGGGGGATTCTGGAACGACAAATTCCGGGTATTTATTTTCTATTTGAAGGAGACGTTGGAGAAGGTGATCATATTCAGTATCTGAGGCTTCAGGATCATCAAGAATATAATAGCGATAGTTGTGATAATCTATTTTTTCTCTTAGCGCTGTTAATTCTATTTTTGACTTTTCTATTTCCTGCATAGATATCTCTTTGCGTAACCGTTCATGGGTTCTGCGTTCAGCGTTCAAAGGTTGAGTTCCGTCTCCTCAAAACTTGAAAACTGGTTCTCAACAATCCATTGGTTTTGGATGGTTATTGACTTAACCCTGAACCTTGAACCTATGAACCTGTGAACGCATATCTCTTTGCTTCCCATTAGATTGTCCGTTGATAGTTGTTTCTTGGTTGTTGTGTTTAGGGTCTCCCAATGACTAACTACTCATATTCCCATCCATACACAGACTGAGAAGCAGACGTCCAGCCTCTCTGCTTGCCTTTTTTAGCTTACCAGCTCCAAATCCATGATGCCATTGAAGAGAAAAAAGCTCATCCGATACAATTAAGAGTCCTGCCAATTTTATAGAACGATAAATGGCCACATTTATAAGGGCGGACATTTCCATTTCAACAGCCAGATATCCCCTTTTCCCATATTCTGTAACCTTTTCCGCAGTCTCACGATAGAGGGCGTCTGTTGTCCAGACCGGACCTTTTTCAAAAGGAAGATTGGACTTTTGCAATGCATCTTCCAGTCTCTTGTTTAGAAAAGGATTTGTCTGCTTTTTCTTTTTATTCACAGGATAATGAGCGGAGGTACCTTCTTCAGATAGCGCAACAGTAGGAATTATCAGGTCACCTATTGCAATATTTGGCTGCAATGAACCACACCACCCTACCACCCAGATTCTTTTTGCACCCAATGCTATGAGTTTTTCCATGACAATCACCCCTTGAGGTGCTCCAAGGAGTGGTCCTGCTAATCCACAAGGGAGGCCTTTACCTTTATTTATTATAAAGAGTTTAAATGGAGTAGCTTTTCCTTGAGTTGCCCTCTCAGCATGACTCAAATCAACTATATATTGAAGATCTGAGGGAATTGCAACCATAATAGCATCCGGACCAAGAAGAGGTTCCCCTTTTTCCTTTGTCGGTTTAATTAATACATTGTATCCGTTCACAGGTTTAGGGTTCACCGTTCAGTGTTGCCCTCCTTTTGTTAACTGTTAGCAATATTGACGGCTTCGTAAAAAGTCCAACTGCTGCGTTACGCTTCATCTTTCGTCATTGCGGCGTACTGGTAAGTACGCCTCATTCCTCAAGATTCACAAGCCTTACATTTGGAGCTTTTTACTTTGCCGTTCCATTTTT
>Ga0233414_10000593_pt1 | contig 14786 bp, 13 predicted proteins | sample Na_anoxic_10_MG_FD_189020 | JGI IMG/M metagenome (GOLD analysis project Ga0233414, IMG submission 189020) | Seawater microbial communities from Saanich Inlet, British Columbia, Canada - Na_anoxic_10_MG | ecosystem: Environmental > Aquatic > Marine > Inlet | place: Canada: British Columbia... | reverse complement strand
CGGCGTAACGCCTTTGTGCCGGGGTCGGTGTCCTCACCGGCGTGCACACACAGGGTGTTGTAGTCGGTTTGTTTGGTCCTGTCCTGCATGGGTAACACCTCTTATCGCGTTTGGTAGAATGATGTTCCGAAACCTACTTTGCCATGTACCATTAGTACGATTTTTTCAAGATAGTCATCATCCTTATTTGATCAGATGCATTAGAAATATATAGTGTCACAGAAGGTGCTTAAGCTTAGGCTATTGGGACGGTAGAATTGTTATTAAATACGACCGACTGTTTTTAATGAACAATACCAAAATTGTTGCGGTTGTGCACCTCATTTGTTGCCGGAGTTGGCCAAAAAAGCGCTAAGATTAAAAAACAGTGGGGGGCCATTTTTCACAGCACCTTATCAAACCCAGGTTTACCTCATGCTCACTTTCTGATAAACACATCCATATACCGGTTGTCATAAATATGTTTCGATACAAACTATGGTTAACATAAGAAATATTTTTTCGACACAATCAAATTGTCTGGAACATGACAACCGCTATTCAACAGATTTTCCACGGAAAATCTTATAACTGCGGCAAATTTAGCTGCAGTTAAAAAAATTAAAATGGGCAGTTGATCCACATGTTTTCATCATGGCCAACAAGCTGGAGTCTAAAAGCAATTAGAATAGCGTTTGGATTAGAATTACGTTATAGTCACCATGTGTAAAAGATAGCCTATGGCAAATATAGTTTCGGAACGGTATTTTGCCAAACGCTATAACCATTGACAAAGCCCTTTGAGGTGATAGGGGTTTACATTTGCGATGAACTTATTTTGCCCGTCGTACCGCCCAGCGGTTCGACGGCCGTATGGAGAATAGCATGGCCTATTTCAATGCCGCCTGTCAGCCGACCCTCATAGGGAGCCTTCCGCCAATGGATGAAGGCGAGGCGCTTGACCTGGTGATGACCTACACCCCCCGGATACCGCACTGGGTCCAGATGCCGGGCTCCGCAAACGAGGGGATGATACAGCAGTTTGCTCCGGGCCTGCCGGGTATTGCCGCCAGGGGCAATACCCTTTTCGTGGACAATGAGGGGCCTGCATTCGACCCTGCACTGGCTAATTTTTACGAGGCGTACATGGCCGTAAAAGATGGCAGCCTCGATTTGGATGAATCGCCCTTTATCCTCACGCCCGAGCATGCCGAGGGCTTTTTTGCTTTCATCGGCCGGATCGAACAGATGGGGGAAGCTCCCCTGGCGGTAAAGGGTCAGATAACAGGGCCGATCACCTTCAGCACGGGACTGAAGGACAAGCAAGGCCGTGCAGTATTGTTCGACGAGCAGATAAGGGATGCGGTGGTCAAGCTGATTGCCATGAAAGCCAGGTGGCAGGTTCGGCAACTGGCGATCTTCGGTGTGCCGGTGGTAATCTTCTTAGATGAACCTGCCCTGGCCGGTTTTGGCTCTTCCGAACTCATCGGCCTGTCAAAAGAAGATGTCGGCGCTTGCCTTGACGAAGTGTTTGAGGCCGTACATGCGGAGGGGGGCGTTACCGGCATCCATGTCTGTGCCAACACGGACTGGTCCATGGTCATGGAGTCGCAGGCGGATATTGTCAACTTCGATGCCTACGGCTATATTGACCGTTTCATCCTCTACGACAGGCACATTATTGATTTTTTTAGAGCGGACCGAGTGCTGGCCTGGGGTGTGGTGCCCACCTTAAATCCGGAAGACATAGCCCGGGCAGATCCCGAATCCCTGGCAGCGCGCTTTTTTGACCAGGTGGACAGAGTGGCTGCCCTGGGGATCGAAACAGCAGCGATTTTATCGCAGTCATTGATAACACCAAGCTGCGGTACCGGTTCGCTGACGCTTGATTTAGCTGAAAAGGTGCTTAAATTGACCAGGGATGTTTCAGAAATTATTAGAAAAGAGGTTGATATATGGTAGCGATTGAAAATGGAAGTTCTTTTACCGGGGCAACCCGGTACGTACTGGATGAAGAGTTGGCCGGCATCGTCAACATATCGATAGCACTCGAAATGCCGCTGCTTCTCAAGGGAGAACCCGGCACCGGCAAAACCATGCTGGCCCATGCAATTGCCGAAAACCTTCAGATGCCGCTTATCGTTCTGAACGTGAAATCGAGTATGAAGCTCGTGGACGCACTTTATCAGTACGATACCCTGACGAGGCTTAACGACAGCCGTTTCAGCGATTCGGGCAGAGATGTCAGCAATATCGAAGAATACATCAGAATGGGTAAAATCGGCCAGGCTTTTACATCGGAAAATCGGACTGTGCTGCTTATCGATGAGATTGACAAGGCTGACACGGATTTTCAGGATGACATGCTGGACGTACTCGACCAGATGGAATTCGACATCATAGAGATCGACAAGACAATGGCGGCCCGGAACAGACCGGTTATTATCATTACCTCTAATGCCAAAAAAGATCTCTCAGACCCGTTCCTGGGGCGTTGCAACTTTCACCACATCGCCTTTCCAGATCCCAAGATGATGCGCAAAATTATCCGGGTCCATTTTCCGGATCTGGATGCCGAACTGATGGAAAATGCCATTGAGACGTTTTACAGCCTCAGGGATATGGACGCCATCGAAAAACGACCGGCAACCCGTGAGTTGATCAACTGGATCAGGGCGCTTGAGGCTGATCCGGATTTCAAACCCAAGAAATTGATCAAAGGGAAGGTGCCCTTTCTGGGGGTTCTCTTTAAAAAGAGCCAGGATTATGATCGGGTGCTGCAGCAGACGGAGCGTAGAAGGCTTTTTTGATCTGAACCGATCGTTAAAATAGATTTTTCTTTTTAGCGGAGCGAATTAAATAAATTTTCATTAATTTGCATACCATCAACAATTGAACAATCTGGTGCCAGCGGATGTTTCATGCTTCGTTGTGAACCAAAGGCATGAAAATTTATGTTTATCGAATTTTTCTACAAGCTGAAAGAGACCGGTGTGCCGGTGAGCCCTACCTCGTTTCTCACCCTACACCGGGCGCTGGGCATGGGGCTCATCGCTTCACTGGATGATTTCTACACGTCCGCGCGTTCCATCCTGGTGAAGAGCGAGCGCTACTTCGACCTTTTCGATCAGGTGTTCGCTCACCACTTTCAGGGTGTGGAAATGCCGGATTACGAAGGGTTCGAGGTTGATGAGATGGCCAGGGCCATGCTCGAAGCCTGGCTGAAAGACCCCAAAGCCATGGCCGATGCCCTGGACATGGACGAGGAAAAGCTGAAAAAATTGTCCCCCGAGGAACTGATCGAATATTTCAAGGAACGGCTCAAGGACCAGACCGAGGAACACCACGGGGGGAGCAAATGGATCGGCACCGGTGGAACCAGCCCCGTGGGCCATTCCGGTTTTCACCCCGGCGGGATGCGCGTCGGCGGTGTGTCCCGCAATAAATCCGCAATCAAGGTTGCCATGGACAGGCGCTATCGGGATTACTCATTGAGTGGACCGCTGACCCAGGCCATGATGGGGGAAGCGCTAAAGAGGTTGCGCAACATGATCCCTTCCGGACCCAAAGACCAGGTGAATGTTGATGAGACCATCTACCAGACTATGCGCAACGGCGGGGAAATCGACATCATTTTCGACCGGGATTTGAAAGACAGGCTCAAAGTCGTCATTGCCATCGACAACGGCGGCTGGTCCATGGATCCTTATGTACAGGTGGTGCAGACCCTTTTTGATTATGCACGGGCCCAGTTCAAGGAAATCAAAACCTATTTTTTCCACAATACCATCTACAGCACCCTCTGGAAAGATGCGGCCCGTTACAAACAACCCGTTAAAATTGATGAATTTCTGCGCAATGACCCTGAAACGCGGTTTATTATCCTGGGCGACGCCAGCATGGCGCCGTATGAGTTGATGGCTGCCGACGGTTCCATCCACCTGGAAGAGCGCAGTGGCAAAAGGAGCATCGACTGCCTGCAGATGCTGGCAGACACCTTTACCCACAGCATCTGGCTGAACCCGATCCAGACCAATATGTGGGGTTACACCCAGACCATCAACACCATCCGCAATGTCTTCCCCATGTTCGAGCTCTCCATCGACGGCCTGGAAAAGGCCATCACCCAGCTCATGTCCAAATAAATTTGCCGGGGGCAAATTTATACAACGCAGCTGCGCCGCTATATCACCTCAATTCTTTCAGGGCGGGCTATATTGCTTTCAGCCACGGTTTTCGACCGATCAGGGCGATCAGCCCGGTTACGATAAGGGCCATGGCAAAGCCCATGTGGGTGAACAGCAGGGTTGCGGCAGCCCACACGGGAAGGGACACACCGGCAAAATTATACGTTACAAGGAGCAGGCCGCTGACCAACAGGCCGGCGATTATGACCGCCCGGACAAATCCGGAGGTCGTAAGGGCAGTGCTTTTTTTGTCTATAAGCACGTGGTTGAACACGGCATAGGATGCAATACCGAAGAGAATGGTTGAAAAAATATAGTGAACCAGGTGGGTGGTGTAGAAATCCGCAGACCATGCCATTCCAGGGATATCTGCTATATAATAGCGTTTGTAAAGAGGCATTTGGCCAAAACCGGTAAAGGCCAGCATGATTAAACTGGCAAGATAAAGGTACCAGAAAGCGGTTTTTGAATCGGGCCTGGTTTGTACTTTATTCTCTTTCATAGGTTTTCCTCACTATATTAATGTGGTTGAATCGATCCCTGGGTTTTGCATGAATTTTGAAAAGAAACTGGCTGTTATCCTTTGAGGTTTTAGGTTAATAAAATTCTTTTCAAATTTCATACAAGATTCAGGTAGTCATTTTGTAGAACTTACCAACGGCAGCCGCTATGCCGGCGATAGGGGCGATGGCCAGGGCTGCGGCCAGGTTGTTGCCGTCGGCCATATGATCCTTGACCGGCTTCAGGTGAGGTTTCCCCTTCCCCTTTTCAATAGCCTGGTTGAGCTTGTCAAACGGAACCGGGGAGACGTAAATGGTGTTGGTGCCGCCGTTTTCCTTTTCCCCGTAAACGTAGCCGTCCATTTCTTCGGCCAGTTCATGCGCTTTCCGGATGATGTCTTCACGGGGGCCGATGCTCTGAACATCCTCCGGGCAGGCCTCGATGCAGGCGGGCAGCTCACCCTGCGCCAGGCGGTCATAGCAACGGTCGCATTTGTACATAACCCCGTTGCCGGCGAAGGAGGGCATGAGATCGAGATAAATGCCCACGCCACTCTGGCGCTCGGGTATCTTCCAGGGGCAGACTGTTTTGCATTTGGCGCCGCCCATGCAAAGGTTGTCGTTAATGAGCGCAATGCCGTTGCTCTGTTGCTCCGCTGCCCCGAAAGGGCAAAGTTTGACACAGGGCGGATTGGTGCAGTGCATGCACCGCCGGGGGATGTTCACCTCATGTTCTTCATCCTCGTGTTCCACGTAAGTGCTTTGGATATAGAGCCAGTTGTAGGGCGTCAGCCTGTCGTCGACGTCCCTTTTGTCCGACCAGTCCACGTTTTTTGCCCTGGCCGGAACCATTTTTGGAAAGGGTTTTTGTGGTTCCGGATATTTATGCTGATTGGTTTCCCTGCAAGCCTCGACACAGGCACCGCATGCAATGCATTTACTGATGTCCAACAGCGTAGCCAGATGGCGGCTGCCATCTGAATTAACTGCCCCGGCGGGTATGCTGCTGGCCGCCACTGCGCCGGCTGCCGCCAGGCCGCCTTTCAGGAACGACCGCCGTGAGATCTGATGTGACATGGTTTCTCCTTCTTATAGAATACGCAAATTGTAGTCTGTTTTCATACTGGAATGAGATGGGTGGCCGACCGCCACGTTTATTAGCTGGCTCATGAAAAACCACTGGAAGGGTTAGGTGTGCAGGCACCGTTGTCACCCGTGCCGCTCATGACACAACCGGCACTCATCAGCTTTTGGGTCTTGCGGCCGTTACAGCAGGGGCAGCAGATCTCTTCTTTTTCACTAAAGACCAGTTTCTCGAAGCAATTGTCACAGGTTTCACATTTATATTCGAAAATAGGCATTTCTAAACTCCTTTGAAATATAGTTAACGCATCGCATTCTAAATATTTGGTTCTTCTCCAAAAGAGTTGGAGAAGAGCCAGGATTCAAGGGGTCGAGGGGCAGGTCATAGCCGTTAGCTCATAGCATGCTATTGGCTACGTGCGCTTGTTTCTCACTTGGCCCCTTGGATCCTCGAATCCTTAATGATCATATTAATAAACGGGTTGGCACATGTTAATAACGGCAACCTCAACAAATCGGGAGATGATTCTAAAACATAAACCGCTCAGTTTAAGTTTAAACTAAATCCGGCCATGGTCTGTCAAGTCCCTGCTCGGAATCAATTGGTTCCTTGTCATAACAAACGTTTTTTGCATTGCTTTGGTAAGTGAATCCAAAATGCATGCCAACATGCACGCCCGTCAGGTCAAGGGTTTGGATGAAGGTCGAATTTATCTATAACTATATAATATAAAACGAAATATAAACTTAAATGGATTTGGGAAGGTCAAAGAAAGCATTTGACAAACCCATTCGGCAGGTTTTATGGTACCCAATGGTAACGTTACGTAACGTTCGGAGGTAATGATTGCATGGAGAATGGAAAACCGGAAATTCTCGACCCCAGGTTTGCAGGCTATCTGCTGGATTCAATGGCTGACGGTGTATTTACCCTGGACGGCGAGGGCAGAATCACCACCTGGAACACGTCCATGGAAAGAATTTCAGGATACTCGCAGGGTGAAGCCATGGGTTGTTCGTGTTCGATGCTGGGTTTCAATCTCTGCATCCAAAAAAGCTGTCCTGCTGGCGTGAAGGAGTGCGGGATTTACACCAAGGGAGCGGTTGACGCCAAGGAGTGTGTGCTGAAACACAAAGACGGCCACCCTGTTCCGGTATTGAAGAGCGCGCGCCTGGTAAAGGATGAAGCCGGTCGGGTCATCGGTATTGTGGAAACCATTACCGACCTCACCGAACTGAAGAGGGCCCGGAGAAAAGCAGAAGAGTACAGCCGCCGATTGGGAGAGATGCACCGGCTGGATAATATCATCGGGAAAAGCCACACGATGCAACAGGTGTTTGACGCCATAGGAGCTGCGGCCTCTAGCGAGGCCACAGTCCTTATTCAGGGAGAGAGCGGCACCGGAAAAGAATTGGTGGCCGGGGCCATTCACTACAACGGGGCGAGGGCCGATGCGCCCATGGTTGCGGTTAACTGCAGTGCGTTGTCCGAGTCGCTTCTGGAGAGTGAGCTTTTCGGGCATGTGAAAGGGGCCTTTACCGGTGCTGTTCGCGACAGAACCGGCCGCTTTGAAGAGGCCGCAAGCGGGACCATATTGCTGGATGAAATCGGTGAGGTCAGTCCCTTTATCCAGGTTAAGCTTCTCAGGGTTCTCCAGGAACGGGAAATCGAACGGGTCGGAGAGTCTCTAAAGCGAAAAATCGATATCCGCGTCATTGCCTCGACCAACAAGGACCTTTTCCAACTCGTCAAAGAGGGCATGTTTCGTGAGGACCTCTACTACCGCCTCAAGGTATTTCCTATTATCGTGCCGCCTTTGCGTGAACGGAAGGAGGATATCCCGCTGCTGACGACCTTTTTTATCGATCAGCAGAACGGGAAGACCGGAAAAAGCATCCGCGGGCTTTCTTCAACTGCCATGCGGCTTTTTCTGGATTATTACTGGCCGGGCAATGTACGGGAACTGGAAAATGCCGTCGAGCATGCATTTGTGCTATGCCGGGGCGGTGAGATTGACATACTTGACCTGCCTGTTGAGCTGCGGCAGGCAGAATACAGGGCAGGTACGGCTCAACCTGTCACCAATCCTGGCAGATCCTACAGGAAGAGAGCCGCCATCGACAGGGACGGGTTGTTGACCATGCTCGACCAGTATGACTGGAACAAGGCGGAAGTTGCCAGGCAGTTGGGTGTCAGCCGAACAGCTGTTTGGAAATACATGAAAAAATGGGATATACCCCTGTCTCAGGCACAAGCCTGATGCCGCCATGGAAGCCGCAAGGTTGATCAATTGATTAACCACAAAGGCACAAAGGACACAAAGGAAGAGACTACTTAATCACGAAAATACGAAAAAGAGAAAGTATGAGAATTTCATCAACTTTCGTGTTTTTACAGTTTCGTGATTTCGTGATATTTTTTCGGAACTATATACCAAAGAGAGGTTTCGGTTCAGGAGCGCGGCTTAGGGTTGCAAATAGGCCCTTAAGTTTTAAGGAGGTGAAATGGGAGCAATCAGGAAATGGATTATTTTAGGCGTTGCCCTGGCATGCCTGGCAGGGTTCACGGCCTGTGAAAAGGACAATGCTGCAGAAAAGGCCGGTAAGAATATCGATAAGGCGGTTAAAGATTTTACAAAGAAGCTAGATGATTAGAGTGGGGTATGGGGTTGGAAAGAATGCGCCCCCCTGTGCTATCAAGGGGGGCGCGATTATCTGTCTGCAAGGGTTGTATTAGCGTTGTTGTTCCACTTTTTTAAGTAAACCAGCTTCAAAATAGAGAATATAGTACACACCGCCTTTTTCGTAGATCCATTTTTCCAGTTTACGGCCGACACCCTTGCCCTTGTATCCCATATCCTCTTTGAATTTTGGTTCTCCGCAGCTGATTAAGATTTCGGCACTTTGGGTTCTACCCTCTTCAGCATGGGTATTACCACACCTGAAATCGACACGGGCAAAAGCGGAAGTGCAAACAACCAGCATGAAGCTCAGGGTAATAAAAATAATCGCTAATGTTTTCATGTGACCTCCGGATTAGAAGATTACGGTTTAGTTTTCATATAAAAAGTGCTTTCAAAATATAACATTTGGGGTATTTTGTCAAATATAGTGATAATTTGATTGATTGCCCAACCGGCCACACTGCGGCATACTAAAACCGATCTGTTCAAAAAGATGTTCTTGACAAATAGGGAGGGCTTATTTAGTTAGTATACGAAATGAATCACAGGGAACAATATGGATCAATTTGAAGATTGCATCATATTTCAACTGGCCAAGGCATACCAGAAGGCGCACGGATTGTTTAAAAAACGCCTTTTGCCGTATGGACTTACCCCCATCCAGCATCTGATCCTGGAAGCGTTGTGGTTGGAGGACGGTATTTCGCAAAAGGATATCGGCATGCGGCTTGTTCTGGACAGGGCGACCCTGTCGGGCGTTCTGGACAGAATGTCTTCAGGGGGGTGGATCACCAAGGAACAGGACCCGGAAGACAAAAGGACGCTGCGTATCTGTTTAACGGACAAGGGGAAGGATTTGACGTCCAATCTGGCCGACGAACGCAACCAGGCCAACGAAGAACTATTGAGCAGCTTGAACCTGGAGGAAAAAGTTCTATTGAAACGATTGCTGAGAGATATTCAGAAATAGATTTCCTTGCTCATCCAAATTGCCATTCGTTTTGAAAGACAAGGAAATTTATTTGTATACAAATTAAAAACCATTCTTAAAGTTTGAAACGCTCATTTTAAGTGAGAGGAGATTCCCATGCAGGACCCCATTTTCAACCCCATCTTCATCAATAAGCTCGAGGTCAAAAACCGGATCTATCTGCCAGCCATGCATCTCAACATGGCGGATAACTACGCCATAACGGACCGCTTGGTTGAATTTTACGCAGAAAGGGCCCGCGGCGGCGTGGGCATGATCTGCGTGGGGTATGCCACCGTGGACGAGCGGTCCGGCTGGTCAATGAACATCGGTGCCCATGCGGATGAGTATATCCCTGGTCTGGCAAAGCTGGCCGCCGGGATCAAGGACAACGGGGCCCGCAGCGTTGTGCAGATCAATCATGCCGGCCGGTATAATTTTTCCTTTTTGATGGGGGGCAAGAAGCCGGTGGCGCCGTCACCCATTGCTTCACGGCTCACCAAGGAGGTGCCGCGGGAGCTCGAGCACAATGAGATCGGCGAGATCATCGACCATTTTGCTGCGGCAGCGGCCAGGGTAAAACAGGCCGGGTTCGATGCCGTGGAGGTGCTGAGCGGGACCGGGTATCTCATTTCAGAGTTCCTGTCGCCTTTGACCAATCAGCGCAGCGACGAATATGGAGGGTCTTACGAAAACAGGATGCGTTTTGGCCTGTCGATCATGCGCAAAATCAAAGCAGCGACCGGCGATGACTTTCCCCTGATCGTGCGCATGAACGGCAACGATTTCATGCCGGGCGGCCAGGGACGCAAGGAACTGCAGGAATACGCCAAGGCGTTGGCACAAAACGGCGTGGATGCACTGTGCATCAACGTAGGCTGGCACGAAGCCCGGGTGCCGCAGATCGTCACCTCTGTGCCCAGAGGGGTGTTCGGCTATTTGGCCAGGGGCATCAAGGATCTGGTGGATATTCCGGTGATCGCCAGTCACCGGATCAACGACCCCTCCACAGCCAGGGAAATGATTGGCGACGGCGTCTGTGACATGGTGGCCATGGGTCGTTCGCTGATTGCCGACCCCTTTCTACCAGAAAAAGCCAGGAGCGGTCGTGAAGATGAAATTGTGCACTGCATCGCCTGCGCCCAGGGGTGTTTCGATCATATTTTCAAGGGCAAGGCGGTTGAGTGCCTGTGCAATCCCAAAGCAGGGCATGAAATGGAATGCCGCCCTGCAACCGTTGAATCGCCGAAAAAAGTGATGGTTGTCGGTGGCGGGCCGGCAGGCATGAGCGCTGCCCTGGCAGCGCGTGAATGCGGCAACGAGGTAACGATTTATGAACAGGCGGATCGCCTGGGCGGGCAGCTCTTTCTGGCTGCGGCGCCTCCAGGCAGGGATGAATTCGGTGAATTGGCCAGGGACCTGGCTGGCCAGGTGGCGGTCAATGGCGTCAGCGTTGTGCTCAACTCAACGGTAGACAAAAAGCTTGTCGAGACTGAAAGGCCGGACAGCATCATTCTGGCCACAGGGGCACAACCCATTGCGCCGCCCATCAAAGGCGCCGACCTGCCCCATGTTGTGCAGGCCTGGGATGTTTTACAGGACAAGGTCTATACGGGGAAAAAGGTGGCCATCATCGGCGGTGGTGCCGTGGGCGTGGAGACGGCGCTCTTTCTTGCAGAAAAAGGGACCCTGTCAGGGGATGCTGTCAAGTTCCTGCTGGTCAACAAGGCGGAAACACCCGAAGACCTGCTCGAACTGGCCACACGGGGCACCAAGGAGATTGTGCTCATTGAAATGATCAAACGTATTGGCAAGGATATTGGTCTGTCGACTCGTTGGGGTATGCTTCAGGAGATATCCCGCATCAATGTCAGAACCAGTGTCTCCACCAAAGCCCTGGAAATTACCGAACAAGGGGTTCTGGTGGAAATTGACGGGAAAACCGAAAAAATTCAAGCGGATTCCGTGGTCATGGCCGTTGGTTCAAAGGCCTGCAACCCGCTGCAGGAAATGGTGGAGAGCATGGGCATCCCTTGCCAGGTGGCGGGCGATGCTGAAAAAATTGCCCTGGCCTTCGATGCGGTGCACGGCGGTTTTGCAGCTGGTAGGAATGTATAAACGTCCATGAACCTATTGGCAATCGAACCCATGAAGATAAATAAATCACGAAAATTTATTCCTTGTTAGCTGGATAGGAGTATTCCGATGTCAGAAGAGGAGAGCTATCAAAAATTTGTGGATTGGCTGGGCAAAACCTGGTGGAGCTTAACCCCGTCGGAGCAGTTGATGCCCCTGATGAAAGCGCGCTACACAATCGAAGCGGCAGAATTCCTCACCGGAGTGCCCCACTCGGCCGCAACCCTGGAAGACCTGGCACAGCTCAAAGGGATGGATGCGTCGGAACTCGAGCCGCATTTGAAGAAAATGTGCCAGCAAGGGCTCATGTATGAGATAAAGCGGGGATCGTCGGTCCGCTACCGGCTCAATGATTCCTACTTTGTTTTCTTCAGGAGCACGTTCTGGCCGGGAACGGACGACCAGACCAGCAAAGATACGGCACCCTTGGCAAACAAATACTTCCATGATGGCTTTTACGAACAATACGCGCCCATTCACGCTAAAGGTCTGCGGGCCCTGCCCATTCACGCGACCATTGACGATACGCGCAAGATCCTGCCCTACGAAGATGTGGTCAAGGTGCTGGACAAGGTCGAATACTTCACCGTGTCGACCTGCCCCTGTCGCCAACGTCAGAAACTGGACGATGATGGCAATAAGTGCGACAAATTGTTAAGCGTGTGCCTGCACTTCGACGAACTGGGCCATTACATCGTGGACAACGGCATGGGCCGTGAAATCACAAGGGAAGAGACGGAAAAGATATTAAAGACGTCAGCCGACGCCGGTCTGGTGCACGGCATCTCCAACTGGCAGGAAAAGCCGGACACCATTTGCAACTGCTGCAACTGCTGCTGTTTGTGGATGGAAGCCTATCACAAACTGGGCCACCACAAGAGTCTGGATGCATCCAACTATACGGTGCAGGTGGAGGAGGGAACCTATAAGGCTTGCGGCCTCTGTGTCAAGCGCTGCCCCATGGATGCCCTTCAATTGAAGTTCTCCCCGAAAGCCGGCAACAAATTCAACAAGGCAGCGGTGGTGTTCAAAGAGGCGTGCATCGGTTGTGGTGTGTGTGCACAAGTGCCCGACAGATTCAGTGACGCTGGTGCAGAAGGAAAAGGTTTCAGATCCACCCGAGAATGTGCGCGACTACGGAATGCGCTTTATGGCCGACCGCAAGAAGGGGGAACCGCTTTTAAGACAATAAGAATGGCAAATACCCCTGAAATATCAGTCGTTTGATTAAAATTGTCAAACTGCTGGTTCCCCAGGATTCAAGGGGTCAAGGGTTCCAGGGGTCGAGTGAGAAATCAGCTCATAGCTTGTAGCTGATAGCAGGCTATGAGCTACGAGCTAACGGCTATGATCTGCCCCTTGAACCCTTGGCCTTCATGATCAACGAATCCACAGGTAAACTGGCTTCGACCCTTGAGGTGCTGGCGACTCATGCCGATCTGACGGTCCGTCAGGCATCGCCTCTGGCGCCGGTCATAGCGCAAAAATTCGATGAAAAGCTGGCCGAAGATCATGCCCTGGATTGGGAGGCACCGCTCAGTGGGGCCATAAAACTGTAACGGGAGAATAAAAAAGTGTAAGAGGTCGACTATCTATCCGTCCTTTACGATCATCAGGCTGTCATTATGCACTTCGTGCGTAATCTATCCTTCGGATGGTATTAGCGCTGCGCGCGTAATTAATTGTTGCGAATCGCCATTAGATTTAAGCCGCCATTAATGACACGAAGCACAGTGAAAATCGTATATAACTCTACAACGGAGGTGTCACCATGATCAAAACACGCATAACCGATTTTTTTGGAATCGAGCGTCCCATCGTTCAGGGCGGGCTCATGTGGGTCGCACGGTCGGGACTGGCTTCGGCCGTGGGCAACGCTGGGGGGATCGGCTTTATGACCGCGCTCACCTTTCCGGACCCGGAGGACTTCCGGGGTGAAATTAAAAAGTGTCGTGAGTTGACCGACAAACCTTTCGGTGTCAACCTAACTTTCCTGCCCACCATGCGGCCGCCTGACTATCCGGCGTATATTCAGGTCTGTATAGACGAAGGTATAAAATTTATCGAAACCGCCGGCAGAAATCCGGAACCCTACATGGAGCAGATCAAGTCCGCCGGTATCAAGGTGGTTCACAAATGTACCTCTGTTCGCCATGCCGTCAAGGCCGAGAAAGTCGGTTGTGATGCGGTCAGCATCGACGGGTTCGAGGCCGCCGGCCATCCAGGTGAAGACGACGTGACAACGATGATCCTTGTTCCGTTGACCCGGGATGCCATCAGCTTGCCGATCATCGCATCCGGGGGCTTGGGGGATGGCCGCGGCCTTGTGGGCGCACTGGGCCTGGGGGCTGACGGCATCAACATGGGAACGCGCTTCGTGGCGACCCAGGAGGCCCCGGTACATTCCAACGTGAAACAGGCGCTCGTGGACCACAGTGAACGCGACACGCGTCTGATTATGCGGACCCTCAGAAATACGGAAAGGGTCATGCACAACCCGATGGTGGACAAGGTTCTGGAAATTGAAAGCCGGGGCAATACCCAAATCGAGGAGATTGCGCCCTTTGTTTCCGGTCTGGTGGGAAAGGAGATGCTCGAAGAGGGGCAGATGGAAAAAGGCATTCTGGCCGCAGGGCAGACCATGGGGTTTGTGCGGGACATCCCCACCTGCCAGGAGCTGCTGGACCGGATCATGGCTGACGCGGAGCAGGTGATACGAGACAAATTTGCGCAGGTCATATTGCCTTAAGGTTTAAACGTTGACCCTTGTGGGTTCATAAAAGGTCTATCTTGTTTTTTAGCAGTTCTGAATTGGGATAACCTAAAAAGGAAAATAATATGAATAAAGATAAACTTTTTGAAACAACGCAGATCAACGGAATGACCCTGGCCAATCGGTTTGTAAGGTCGGCGACGTGGGAAGGGATGGCCAGTGAAGAGGGAGCGGTTACCCCCGCCTTGAAAAACCTGAATGCCGACCTGGCCCGGGGAGGTGTAGGCCTGATTATCAGCAGCCATGCTTATGTGAGCAGGGAGGGACAGGCCGGTCCCTGGCAGCTCGGTATTTACGACGATACTCTTTTGCCGGGACTTGTCGAGATGACCACAGCGGTGCATGACAACGGCGGCAGAATAGTTGCCCAGTTGGCGCACGCCGGATTCCATGCCGCTGGAAAACTGACAGGCCAGGTACCGCTGGCCCCTTCTGCGGTGGAGGGCCTTTCCAAAGCACCCCGCCAGGCGCTGG
>Ga0233414_10000589_pt1 | contig 14805 bp, 9 predicted proteins | sample Na_anoxic_10_MG_FD_189020 | JGI IMG/M metagenome (GOLD analysis project Ga0233414, IMG submission 189020) | Seawater microbial communities from Saanich Inlet, British Columbia, Canada - Na_anoxic_10_MG | ecosystem: Environmental > Aquatic > Marine > Inlet | place: Canada: British Columbia... | reverse complement strand
CTTGAGGAACTAAGCGAGTCCAAATATTCTTATACTGTTCTAATTCTTCTAGTGTAGGCATGATAGCTTCTGCTCTAGCTTGTACACAATAGAAGTTCCATTTCTGCTTACAGTAATCTAAACTGTTAAGCTCTCTACGTTTAAAATCTCTACCTGATAAGCAGAGGTGGTACGCTATCTTCCAGAAGAGTGCATCAAAGTATGATACATGATCCGGAATAAGAGGTAATCCATCACAATCTACTGGGAAGGCCTGATACTTTAGGATTAGGAACCCATCTTTGAATCGAGTACGAACTACGTCAAACTCTACTCTAAAGTCCTTCTCTCCTATACCATTCGCACTGTTGATGTTATGCTGGCCTATTAGTAGGTTATTAGAGAACAATCTGCTTTTAAATCTCGCATAGTTATCTACAGGAGAATCTAATGAGCTCAGTTGTAAGTCTAAAAAGGTCTGAGCTGAGAGAGTAGTACCTTCAGCATCTTGTATTCCAGCAGCATTAAGAACATCTGAAATTACAGATCTCTTAGGTCTACCAGCTGAAGTACAATCTAAAGCTTCTTGGAACTCTATCAGTCTGTGGAAATCACAAGGAAACTTCCCTTTATAATCTTCGATGATTATAATGGACTCCTTATTCACAAACTGAGTGTATGCTCCGATATGCTTTAATCCTTCTGCGGCCCATTCAATCATGTCTTGATGACGTATTTCAGCATCCCCCAATCCTAGATCTCGAACAACCTTAGAGATTATCTCGTTTACACTTACTAACTTATTTATCATTCTGAAAATCGTTTATATCCGTTCTTTTCGAAAAAGGCTTTAGAGCACGCTCTAGCGTTATCCCATGAAGGAATGAAGCTGTAACATACTATATTAGAGATAAGCCCGTAGCGGGTCCAATCCCACCTTCCATACCACCCATCTGAGTGTTCGTTTAGATGATAAAGCTTTTCTCCGGTCTCATTGTAGTGCTTGTAGTTTAACTTCAAGTTCTCAGGGTTACATACCCTTTTTACAATCTTTAGAACTCCCATCTTAAAAGGGAGTCTAATGTGCATACCTTTGAGAGCAGCTTCCACTATGAGTTTATTACACATATAGATTATGTCTTTAAACTCCTTCATGGTTACATCCTTCTTCTTCTTCTGTTTCTGTCGTTCTACGTAATGCTTATACGCATCTGTTAATGTGTGGGTTTTCTCACTCATTCTAGTTTGTATCTAATCCGTCATTTGTTGTATCCTCTGGTATCATAGCTGAGAGCTTAAACTCAAACTGGCCTATCATCTGTACGATAGTTCCAACATGGTGAGCTGCTATGGGGTATTCGAAATCTAAATCTGTTCTACAGGTTTCTTCATTTCCTGGACAGTCACACGTTCTGAACTTCTCAGCTTCATCAGGATCTTCAAAAAGACCTTGAATGTTGATGTGATCCAACATAGTAGTAGGAGCGTTAACGATATAGATGTAACCTCCTTTGAAGTACCACTTAGGCATCTTACTTGTGTACTTTGCATACTGATCATATACTATCCTCTGATACGAGGACTCTTGGAAAGCTTTGTTTCCGTAAAGGCCTACATAGGTTAATCCATGCTTCATAATCTTAAGATCGAGAGTAGCTGGAACCTTTAACTTGGTGCGGAGTACGCACGCTTCTATTTCACAACATTCATGCTCATCTGCTTGAATGAGATCCACCTTTCCTAGATCTTGTACATCTTCTGGAGAGAGGGCTTTATGTGATGTAATTTCTTGTTTGACTAGTAAAGCTCTACGGTAGTTGATTATATGAGCATACTGTCTATCAGAGATTTGTTCATCATCTGATTGTAAACCTCCTGCTCGAAGGTTTTTGATATTATATATAATCTCGCTTAACTTCATAGTAACTATAAGTATACAAAAAAAAGCAGAGAGTAACAACTCCCTGCTTTTAAAACAATTAAAAAAACAAACTTACTATGAGAAGTCTATTGGGTCGAAACCTAAACCTTCTGCGTAACCTGTAAGAATTTCTACGAAATCCGCAGCTGTTTCGTTAGCTTGTTCACCTGCCACTGGAGGATCCGAAACCAAAGGCACAAAGATGTGTGCAGCTTTAGGATTAACACGAGTGTTCTGGAAAGAAGAACGTTGCGTACCATCAAACTCAATTGAGATAGCATTGTATACCTTAGCAGAATCCGCTAGGAAATCTGGGTTAAGAGAAGCATCATACCAGTTAGTACGAGAATTAACTCCTCTGTAACCTTGTGCGAAGTACTCAGCATCATAAACTTGACCGTAGTTACCAGCACCACCATCAGCTGCTTGAGTTGCCGTAACAACAAAAGGAACAGAATTAGCGTTGCTAATTTCATACATAGAAGCCTCAAACTGTACGTACTCGTAAGTGTCGATACCGTTCCAGATAGGAGAAAGAGCAGTTAGTTGGAAACCGAAGGCACCGCCTGAAGCAATGTTACCTGAGTTAGCAGCTAATACTGTACCTGAAACGCCTTGATAAGGAGAATTCAAAGTAAGAGTAGTGCCTGAAACTTTTTCTACTTTGTATACTGCAACTGTAGTACCTGTACCACCGATACGGATAAAATCACCTACTGCATAAGCTGTACCTGTGTTATAAGTAGCGGCTGTATCGAAGATAATTCGATCAGAACCTTGAACTACTGCAGCAGCATTATCTGAAGCTGTGAAAGCTCCATCTGTAAGTACTTCCAACTTCACATAACGTCCGTTATATGTCTTGTTAGTACCGTTTGCTTTACGTGTACCGAATAGAGTAGAGATACCAAAAGCTAACTCTTCTTGAGTTGCGTTTGCATCACTGCTATAATCGAAACGTTCAGCCGTTTGCTCTTGTCCGTGAGGACGTTGGTCGTCTAGGAATACGATGTTTAATCTGTATTCAGCTTCATCGTTTACTACAAATGCACCCGCAGTACCGTTGTACCCAACGTGAGAGATTTGAGTAACCGCTGCACGATACTTAGTAGAACCTATCTTAGAAACCGTGTTTCCTTGAATAGCTCCTGACATAACTACCTCACCTGGATTACCGTTACCTGATGCAATGTACACACGCTTATTTTTACCATAAGCTGTTGCCGCTGCTTTAGTAGCGATAACGTTGTACGCCTCATCTAGTAATACTAGATCCCCTTTAGCAAGTGTAGGAAGCTTTAAGACTGCCGCTGCTGCTGAATTAACACCATCCCCAATGTGGACTGTATTTACTCTGTTAAAATTAGAAGACATTTTCTGCTATTTAATTATAAAACTTGAATTTACTCGGTTGTCATCATTCGTTGTTGAGTAGTTTGAATCCTTGGAGACTCGATGTTCTCAATGATTATATCTACTGCTAACTGAATGATCTCTTTGTGGGTGTACTCTGATAACTCACATTCTGTTTTAGCTCCACCATAAGAACCTAAGTTCATTTGGTTAGGTCTTTTCAGATAAGTAAGCTTGACGTTAGGTACTGTATAAGTCCCATCAGTCATCACAAGCACATCACTATCCTCAAAGTAAGCTAACGGATATCCGTATTCTGGCTTATTAAAAGGATCACTCATAGCTCTATGAAGTTTGTCGTGTGTAACTAATTTTACATCTACATACTTACTAGGGCAACTCTCTTTACTTATTTCCGCTCTACAACGTAGATAGAACATATAAAGATCAGTCGAAGGTAATGCGTCTAAATCTACTTTGAAGACTCCATCCTCATACGTTACCGCAGCAGTAGGAACTATTTCAGTACGTACTAACGCTTTTAGATCGTCAGTACGTTTCTGAATCTCTTCAAATCCTGCTTTATAAAGATTGTTTTTACCATAGCGAAGCTTAATGAATCTATCTTGAGCTTCATTCAAAAAGTAATCTTTTACTTCAGGGCCAAGTTCAGGAACAGCGGAGTTATCTCGCTTATCAACTGCTTGTTCTAGTTCGATATGGAATCTTTCTATTAGCATCTAGATTAATGTGTTTTGGTCGAAGTCAGGGGTACTTTTACCATCCTCTGCTACTTCCTCAACGCTGCTTTTTATACGTTTACCGTCTGTTGTGTTTAAAACTTTACTCTGCTTTCCTTTAGGAGCAGCTCTTTTAGCTTTTGGTTTAGCTTCTACTACTTTCGTAGGAACAGCGAACTGAGTCTCGATCTCTTCTAAGTCAGCAGTTTCTAAGAGAGTACCTCTAGTTTGCTTTCCTTTTAGATCCTTATCAATCGCTATCTTAAGTCCTTGGTTGTTAGGACGAGATAAGAACTTCACAGCGTTATCTAAACCTTCTCCCATAAACTCTTCACCGTAGTTATATACAGCATTCTCGAAGTTACCTCTACCTTTTGTGATGATACCTAAGTTAACAGCCTTCAAAATAAACAACTTGTGCTTATAGAAGTCATCATTTATAATATCTACAAAACGTGAAGGGTTAGCTTCAAGCATATATCCTAACTTATCATCCACTACTTCAGGACTCAAATTAGAGACTTTTTCACCTAACATAGTTAGAGCATCTAATTTTTCAGCTAACGTCATGCTCGCAAAAGCAACATAAGCATCCTTCTTAACTGAACGATTTAAGTTATTAGCTTTAGCTTTGTTTTCTTCACTATAAAGAACGTACATCGCATAAGGCTTTTTCTTTAAATCTTCAAAACCATTAGCTACAAACTTGTGGTTTTTAAGGAAGAGGTATTGTAACTTTTCCTCTGGGTCTTCATCGGGAGTAAATGTCTTTACTTCATTAGCTGAAAGTAAGACAAAGAAATCCGTCCAAAACTCACCATGAGGAGATAAATCCCCTTCTTGTAATCTTAAGGCTTTCTCTAACTTAACAGATTCCTCTGAAGATAGGCCTGTTTTAATTCGACCTGATTTAGCCTCCATAAGAGGTGCAATCTGATCTGAAGCGCCATCGTATTTTGCAATACCCGACCAGTTCTTCTTTTCTACTCGTTTAAATAAATATTTGTTCATGTCCTGTTTGTTTGTGTAAAATAAGAGGAGCTGTTTAGGCTCCTCTCAAATATATGAAAAATTAAGCTAACGCTAAAATTAATTCACCAGAAGATGTTGGGTCCTGAATTTGGATACCACACTCTGATAAGTAATTCACTTCGTAACCATCAGTTCCAGAAGCACGTTGAGTACTGATGCTCTTCGCTACTCCACCCATAGGGTCAGTAGAACCAGCAACAGTCCACATAGCCATCTCAGAATCAGCCATCGCTACCTTACGGATATTCGACTTACCATCTTTACGACCGAAGTTAAGAATAGTGAATCTGTAAGACTCAACTGGTTTCTTAGTCTTAGGATGTAAGATACGGTTACGAATCAAGTCATCATAAGGATGGAATTCTTTAACAGTTAGAGAAATACCATTCAAGAACTCAACAGTCTTGAAGTACCCTGTAAATGTTAGTGAATCGCCTTTACCTGTAATGAAAGTACCGTTATCAGTAACAGTAATGTTGTTACCACGAGCTTTCTCTTGGATTGCACGATCGAACTCACGCATTCCCATCTTACCAGTAAGAGCAACGAAGTGTTGATCTCCACCCCACTTATCAGCATTGTAAGATAGATCTAATAAGAAACCATCTAGAATGTCGTAAGTAAGTTTCGTATAGAAACGGATGTTAGAAGGAGAGATTTGTTGACGTAAACCTGCACCGTGATAGATAGGCATACCGTTAGCTGCTTGCAGCTTAACCTGACCTTTAGAATCCTTGTTGTATACAGAGTAGATCATAGAACGATCAATCTCACGATACCACTCAGTCATCGCAGTCCACTCTTGAAGTTTAGTCCACAACTTAGTTGACTTACCGTTCTCAAGCTTCATTTCGATAACCATCACCGCTTTAGCTGCATTACGAGAACAGTTGTATGTTTTACGTAAAGTAGTAAGTTGGTTAGTTAATTTAAAAGGAGTAGAGTATTGAACACCACCACCTCTTTCAGAATACTCACCTACAGTACTGTAATCCTTAGAGAATCTTGCACCAGCAAGAATATCAGCAGGATCCAAGAAAGATGTAGGATCTGGATCTGTTAGTTGTACTTCGTATACGTAAGAAGCACCGTCCTGATAAGGCTCTGCTACTACGTGTACTTGAACTTGTGAATCTGTAACTAAGTTATCAGTAGCTTCAAACCACTTCTCTTCCATGTAAATCTGGATAGTAGAGCCTGCATAACCAGGTGTTCCACCAGCAGCTTGCGGAGAGTCTTCAGATACTGTGATTACACGTTCTGTTTGAGAAGTTAAATCCCATGTGTACTCACGGTTGTTAACAACACGAGTGTTTCCAATACCTCCAGTTAGCAAAGATAATACGTTATTATCCTGAACCCCTGCAGCGTACGCCATTACGGAACCAATCTCCTCGGGTTTAGTTAAATAAGCATTACTTAGATTGTTAGTAGTGGTCAACCCTGTAAAGTTCCTCGTAGAGTAAATCTGTAACGGGGATACTTGAGTCTTCATATTAGCCATAATCTAATTATAATTTACGTTTTTAAAATTTATTTACTGAATAAAGAAGGTAGATCTAGTGTTCCTGAATCTCCTCCATCATCACTACGATTTTTAGTAGACCTAGACATGTTTCTATCTGTAGTCTTATTGATCTTCTTACGCACTTTACGTGTAGCAGTGGTTGTAGCACTTTTCATAATAGAATCATAACTCATCCCTTTCATAGAAAGGTATGCAAACAGTAGTTCACTATCTCCTGAGGTTTGCGTATCTTCTTGGTACTTAGTCTTTCCAGTAGAATCTACTGGTTTCGTAATGTAATCAATCAGACCCTGCTTATCTCTTTGGGATAAAGGGAAACCAGCAACATCATCTCTATTTAAAACGTTAGTCTTAAACTCAGTGATCTCCTGTTCTCTCTCTATTTCTTGTCTCTCTATATTCGCTTGACGTTCCTGCTCTCTCGCTTCACGGTTTCTATCCTGATCCTTGATTAAGTTCTCACGTGCTTTACGAGCGTGGGTAGTAAGTGAACCTGAGTTCTCCCATCCACGAATCATATCATTTATCTCATGGGCTTCATACCCTTGAGTTGTGTAGTAGTCTTGGATTAGTAAAGGTTGGAAGTCTACATCTGTATGATCTACCTCTCTAAAGTCTACTTCCTCTTCCTGTTCTAAGAACTCGGTAGTGTCAGCATTTTCCCCATGTTCCTCAAAGTAATCTAACATTCTTTGAGCCTTCTCAGGTAATGTTCCTCTAAAGTCTTCAATCGCATTCTCAACTCGGTGTTGGATATTATCCTCAACCAACTCTCGTAAGCCATCTGCTGAATCTTCGTATTCCTTATCTTCGTCATAAACGTCTAAAAGTCCGTCATTTACGAACTCGTCCATCAATGCGCCCGGCTCGGTAGTAGCATCCTCAGGATCCAGTTCGGTACCTTCGTACTCCTCTTCTGTTCCATCCTCGTACTCTTCACCTTCTTCTAATTCATCCTCATCTTCATCGTATTCCTCTTCTTCTAGAGAATCGTCTAAAGCTTCGTCTAAATCTTCTTCATCAATGATATCGTCTTCTTCGAGTTCAGCTTCGTCTACTTCTCCTGTAGCTTCTGCAACTCCTTCGAAGAGCTGACCGAAGTAACCTCCTCCTAAGTCTTCTTCTGTTTGTTCTTGTTCCTGTCCTGGTCCTTGCATTCGTCTAATATATTTAATTTTACGTTATGAATAATAATTTTCCTGTGCTTTTATAAGGATTTTTCTTATAGCTATAGAGAAATGTTACTTGCAGGATTTACATCTGCAACCGCTTTTGCATTTCTTTTTAAACTTAATGCTCTTAGATCCCTTCTTTAGCTGTCCTGGTAGAGACTCTTTCTTCTTAGGTATAGCAGAAGCTAGTCCTCCTCCGACAGACCCTAATGTAGAAGCTAATCCAAGACCTGTAGCGAGGGCATCGGCTCCTTTACCTTGTCCTCCATGTTTAGAAGGATTCAGCACAGCAACCCCGCCCGCATCTTCAGTTCCTCTAACGTATCCTAACCCGCCCCTAGCCTTTTTTTTTTAACTCGAGAGGTAGTAACGTGCATGTTCTTATTCTTACCTAAAGGAATTTTATCTGAGTTTCTTCTAGAAACACTAACACTTACTCCTTTAGATCCTGTAGCAAACTTAGAAGGATTAGTCTCTGCAGCAGATTGTTGACGCTTTTTCTTCTTACGAGCAGCAATCTTATCCTCAGCTCTGGTAACCTTTCTCTCAGCTTTCTCTGGAGACATACCACTATCAACACGCATCTTAACTTTAGAGTTATGTAGGTTTCTTGTACCTCCTTTAGAATCCATACTACGAGATCTGAATTTCGCATTAGATCCTGCTTCTGGTATAGGATCTGGATCTCCTCCATTACCGCCTCCACCATCGTTACCTTTAGGTTTCTTAAGCTTCTTTGTCTTCTTACCTCCGTACTGCTTATTAGGATTAGGACATGAACCTCCTTTTCCTCCACCTCCACCAGTGATACAAGCTAAACCTTTAGCTGCTTTTGTGGGCTTCTTACCTAACGTGTTGATATTCAACAAATCATCCGGTAATTTTTCTACAGATTCGCTTCTACCTTGAGGGTATTTAGCTTTACCAGAAGAGTTAGCATTGATTTTAGGACCTCCTTGCTTCGTTCTGCCGAAGCTTCGTTTCTTACCTTGGTAAGATTTGTTAGGGTTAGGACATGATCCCCCCTTACCTTTACCTACACCTTTCGTACCTTTAGATTTCTTAGAGGCGTAATCAGCTTCAATCTTATCGTATTTCTCTTTTTTCATTTTGTGCATTTTAGCGTCTTGATCTCTCTCACGATTTGGAGTATTCCTCTCAAACTCATCGTAGGCAGCTTCCTTAGCTGCATAGCTTTTACGTTTAGCTGTTCTATTAGCTTTACGTGTTTCTCTATCTTTTCCTCTCATACTTACTTTATTTACACCGTTACTGTATTGTTTCCACTCCTTCCTCTTTCGTTCTTCCTTCCACTGTTCTTTGGCTCCTTTCACAGTCTCCTTATCGAAGTTACCATGTTTCTTATACCCGTAAACAGAGGCTTTAGCGGCCTTACGTCCGGACTTGAAGTGAAGAGCATCGTTGTTTTCTGAAGCGGCTTTAGCAGACTCCCAAGACCTTTCACCAGTCTTAGTTTTTTTAGAATCATCAAGCTTTCGTAAAGAGCCATCTTTCTGCTCCCTTACGTTAGGGTATACAGAGTAGCCGTGCTCTTTATCTCCACCATATCCCATTAGATGAGTTGCTTTCTTACCTTTACCTAAATCTAAAGTAGCTTTATCATCTTCATAAGCACGATCGACCCATCGGGATTTCCCCTTTAGGTCTTTCATTTGCTTACGAGTAGATTTATATTTAGATTTTTTAAATCTAGTATAAAACTGTTCTTGCTTAGTAGGATTCTTAACGCTCATTATCTTTCTCCGCTTACTTTATTCTTAAGAGCTGTTTTAGCTTTAAGAGCTTCTATACCTTCTTTAGATTTAAGTTCTTCTCGTTTAAGGTTACGATCTTTCTCCTTCTCAGAAGAGTCATGTAATCTACTACGAGAGTTGTTCTCTTTATCTGCTTGAAGTTTAGAATGAGCAATCATGTCTTCACCTGTTTCTACAACATCAGCTATTCCATTATTATCTCTATCTTTCTCTGTATCAAACCCAACTGCTTGGATAGTAGCTTTCTCAAGCTGCATCTCTCTATCAAGTTGGTTCTCATTAGCTTCAAACGCTTGAGCTTCTTGAGCAAGTTTCTGTTGAGACTCGATCTGTTGCTGTTGCATCTCTTGTTGTTGCTGTTGAGCTTGTTGATCTCTTTCATTCTTCTCGTCTTCACCATCTCTGATGATAGTAGACATTTCAGAAGTAGAATCAGATTTAATCATCTTAATCAGATCAGAAAGATCAGTCTTACCTTGTTGTAAGGACATTTGCGCAAGATTCTCTACTTTACTACGTATTAATTTCTCTTTAGCAGTATTAGTAACGTATACTCCGTAATCAGAGTCATTAAAGATTTCTCCATCTATCTCTACCAGCATACGTGCCATATCAGATGTGATGTACTGAATCTTCTTACCTCCAGCATAAGCGTACTTAGAAAGCTCTATTAACTGCTGACAAGCTTGACGTTTAATCTCGTTATGTTTAAAGAAGTAGTGTTCAGTGATATACCCTGATTGTGAGAGGGCTTGTTCTATTCCAGCAGCAGTCTCATTTTGGTGTATAGCTCCTTCTCTCTGTTTAGAGATACCAGATATACTCTCCATAAGTTGCTCTATCTTATCCATCACAGACATATACTGTCCTACAGTATTACTCAATGAAAGGTCGATAGCTCCGTACTGGTTGAACTGAGATACTTTACCTTGGAACTGCGTACCTTCTTTACCTTCTTCATGGGAGTTAATAAACCCGATCCCCATGTTATCGAAGTAGTACATCCACTTCTTCATATCAAATCCCATAGATTTAGGGATCTGAGCAAGGTCCATCATCATCTTCTTACCTTTAGCTTTAGCGATTTCACTCTCTAAGCGGTACCACATGATGTTGTACAGGTACTGATGAGGTTTAAGTAAATCTACTAATGAAGTAGCTTTTGAGTTGAAGTTGTTGTACACATCTCCTACATAAGGAAGCTTACATACAGAAGGATTCCCCATAGAACGCATTTGGTTCAGAATAGGATTAATATCTACATATATATCGTTACCGATCTTATGTCCCATCCACACTTCTGAGATCCACTGCCAGTCGATAGTAACTCCCATCTCCTTCTCTTCTGCAGAAAGGCGTGTTCCCTCTTCTACAATATCTTCTACTTCTTCTCCTGTTTCAGGATCTATAAGTGTTTTGAACCCAATCTTCTTCATAGATTTCCATGTAGAAGTAACTACTCTGATATACTCGAAGTTAGTTTCGTGGTTCTGCTTCTGGTACATATCGTTCTGAGTGATAGTACTTTGGCTGTACCCCATTCCAGGAAGCATACGATTGCTAGTCATTGAAGAGTAATTAGAGTACCCCTCATCTAACATCTTTACTTGGGCATCCGTAAGAAACTCTCCATACTCATCTAATATCTGACCTACAGATAACCATCTCTCTTCTCGAGCCCAATCAGAGTCTTCTACTTTAGAAGTCTCAGGATTCTTATCCCATTCAAAGTTAAGAGGATTTACTACTCTCATACGAGGTTCTCCTCCTACTAAGCCTACGTAATATACTTCTTCTGCTACGGTTAAACCGTGCTTAAAGCCTGTATTGAATTTCTCTTGTAATCTATCTTCCTCTGTAAGGTGCTTAAGTACGTGGACTCCCCACTGTTCTCTTACATCCGTATAGGAAGTATTCATGTGTTTCTCTATCTCTTCAAAGGTTTGATAAGGAGGAGGTTGCATAGGTTCCCCTTGCTCATTCATTATAGGCTCTCCTGTTTCCTTATCTATTACTCCTGCTTCTGAATAGAACTTAAACTTAGCTAATTCAAAAAGCATTTCCTTCTTCTTCTCTTCTTTAACAGTAATAGCCTCACCATTAACTGCTGCAACCATAGGTTTAAAAGGACGTACTAACTCTTCTCCTGTAAGTAAATCTACCTTCTGTCTTACGAGGTTGATATCTCGTATCCTAGCAGGCGTTTCTCCAAACTCGTCTCCTACATTATGAGGATCAAGCACATAACTGTAATCCTTCTTATCAAAGATGGAGTTAAGTAGATTATAATTTACCTTCTTCGTGCTCGAAGAGGACCTCCCGTCTTGAGATAACGAAGTCGCCATACCATCTACAGCATCTACATTATCCTCTCTCCACTTCACTGTCTTCTTATTCAAAGCTAGTTTCTGTGCAGGACGTACGGGGTGTTTAGTATTATCTCTTTTATCCATTATTTAAACATTTCTAAATTAAAGAAGTCATCTCCATCGTTAGGATTATCCTTCTTCTTAGTGATTTTAACGTGATGGTGCTGTAAACGGTTGCAAATACATAACATGAAAGCAATAACTCTATCAAAGTTACCGGTCTCATTATATGATATTAACTCCTTAAGTAATCCTACAGAGAAAATCTTCTCTAGGTTTAATACAGTACCATCCTCATCTCCTATCGAAGCCGTTTCTAATAACCAGTCTCTTGCATATAACTCTATTTCTTCCTTGATAAACTTATTCATGTGAATACCCTTACCTCTAGAAACTTTAGAATTTGCAGTAGCTTTCAAAACATCTGGCGTATCCGCTAACAAATATAACGAATTTTTATGTTCAAAGTGCATCCTTAGACTATTTCTTTCATTTTCGTATAGATCTAGTGCATTAAAGTACATTAAGAGCTTACGCACGTTCTCATGGTGTTCCTTAACCGTTCCTGGTCTCCCTGTATACTCAGCTACTATCATCTCAGCCATTCCTCCTTCTCGAATCTCTCCTATCTTATAGATAAAAGTCGACCCTAATGAAGTAGTATGAGGTGCTCTATCCTGATCGTAAGGATCTGTTCCTGCAATGTACATACCATAAGGTATCTGATCTGCTGGAGGATGTTCCCATATCTGTATACATCCTGGTGCATCCTGCCCTTTCTTAACAGGGAAAGGTGCTACACTAAGGTTATTGTTTACATCATTCACAAAGCTTACTCCCTTAGGAGCTTCTGAGTCGAGAACTAACTCTCCTTTATCTCCTCTATATGCTACATTAGTAGTCATTCTAGATTCTACCTTCCCTAACTGCTCTCTCAATTCTGCAATAGGGAATACATTACCAGCAGTAACTAGGAAAGCTTCTGATGGTTTAATAGGGTTGTTTTGTAGCTCATCATTCAGTGGTTTCTTAGAAGACCCAGCTGCTAACTTTAACCTTTTCTTCTCGATATAAGGCATAGCCTTCTCGAACTCTGTATTCCCTTCTGAGTCCTTAAACTGATTAAGTCCCATAGTATAGGGAACGAAATAGCCGATTTCCTTCTTTCCTTCCCAAGGATCTTCGAAAGCTAGACAATCCCACTGGTCAGGTTCGTAGAATATCTCTTGTACTGCTTGTGTAGTACCACCTTCCATATCTCCACCTGTACCAAAGAGGTATACTACTCCAAATTTATCTGCTCCATCTGCAGTACATTCCTTTAGAGAACCCATAGCTTCTTGTACGTTCCCCATGAAACCTACCTCCTCTAAGATAGTAAGTCCAGGTCTTGTACCATTGGCTGCTGTAGGATTATCCTTGAAAGTCTTATGGTGTATAACAGATCCAGAACCTTTAGTCTTCTTAGTATTACCTTCGTATTCATCATACTCTGCAATAACACTCTTAGCTGCTGCAAAGGAACCGATGTACTTCTTACTAAAAGGAGAAGGGTAGTATTCCTCTCCTATTAGAACACCGCCTTCTAAATTATTCAACCCAGTCTGCACTTTCTTAAGTAATGAACCAGAGTAAAAGGAAGTAATAGCTCCTACAAGTGTCTCTGAAGTCATCTTAGATCCTGCTTTCACTGTATTATAGAGTTCATCGTAATCAGTAGCTCCATCAAATAACCAGTTATGAGCTATCATACCTCCAGCTGCCCAATAGGATTTACCTGACCCTCTACAATTATGTACGACTGTGTAATCTGAGAGTAAGAATAAAGCATCATCAGAGTCTACTTCTATTCCTACAAATTCTCCAGTACCTAGAGGAGTAACAGTAAAACCAAATCTAGTGTAGCTTCTAGTTTTTGTAACTACAGGTGCTTGTTTTCTTTTTATTCTAGTAGGTATTAAGTATACATCCCCTCCTATAGATACATCATATAAAATCGAGCCGCTTTTTATTCTTCTAGGAGTCATAGTTGAGTAAAGCCCAACCGATCTTGCTAAATCTACATATTGCAAAGCCAGCTCTTTTTTAGGTTCACCTATATGAAACATGTTATGTTGTAAAGAGCCATCTCCGTCTATAATACCTGCGAGTAATTCAAGACGTTCTGGCCAAAAGGTGTTCATAAAGGCTTTAGGAATATGTTTGTTCCCGATAAGGGAATGCTCTCGCATCTCCTTAGTATTCTTCATGTATATAGTGTATGACTGTTTTCTACCTTCTCTAGCTTTATCTTTTTTAATTGTAACATTACACTTCTCTGCGATATCTTGTAGAGGCTCTAAATCACACATAGTTATAGAAGCTTCAGCAGTTCTCCCATCCGAGAGCCACACCCCTAATGTATAAGGATCTACTTTCAAGGAAGCAGGAGTACCTTCCATATACCCTCTACGGTATAGTTGGTATCTATTACGAAAAGACTCTGTGTTTCCCTTTTTCGCTAAGTCTTCTACTTTTATATTCTTGTGTTCTTTGTTGTGAAGAAGGTGTACTAAATGTCCTTTAGAAACTACCTGTTTGTGGCCGTTCTTAGCAGTTAGTTCGTACATATCATTAGTCCCAGTAAACTTATCTTTTACAAGTACAGGCCCACTAGGACTCATTACGTAATCGCCTACGTTAATGTTTTTGATTTGTTGTTTTGTACTATCTCCCATAAGAACCTCAGTCTCAGGAGCAAAGCATTCAATATCAACTACATTCTTAGCGTAGTTAAAGAAGAGGGGTTTCCCCATATTCTTAGAGTGTACCTTTGGAAGGTAATCTCTTGCAGGAGCATACTTCTTTACTTCACCTTTTGAGTTAAAGCAGTGTTCATCTAACTCTTCTAATAGTATCTCATCTTCAGGGATAGAAGTATCTTTGTATTTCTCTTC
>Ga0233414_10000588_pt1 | contig 14815 bp, 23 predicted proteins | sample Na_anoxic_10_MG_FD_189020 | JGI IMG/M metagenome (GOLD analysis project Ga0233414, IMG submission 189020) | Seawater microbial communities from Saanich Inlet, British Columbia, Canada - Na_anoxic_10_MG | ecosystem: Environmental > Aquatic > Marine > Inlet | place: Canada: British Columbia... | reverse complement strand
CTGTCCTGATATACTTTATAAATCTCTAATTCTCTTTGCTTACAGTAATTCATTAAATAATCCCTCTGCTTGGATATATCTTGCTTATCCCTTGTGCTTACTCTGATATATATTGCTACTTTCATAGAAATGCTCCCACAATAGTTTCTAAGAGTATGATTAAGATCACTGTAGCCAACAATCCTATCCCTAATGCCATAAAGATTTGTTCAACGGTTATCTTCTTCTTTTTCTGGGGCAATTCTTCTTCAATCTGTTCCATCAGATAATCTTCTTTGTTTTCTGTTCCTTCCGGAACATTCAAATCAATTTCATTTGTTTTCATTCTCTCTCCTTACTATCCAAAAATGCTTTAAACAATATCCACCAGTGTCACCCTTACATTTACATCTATTGCCGTTCTTACACTTATAGGAGCATTTCATTCTAGATCCCCAAAGTCCTTATCTGGGAATGCCTTTTTTAATTTATTAATCAGTTTCTTAAACTGCCCAGGATGCTTATTCTTTATTTGATTCAATACTTTTAATGAATCTTCGTCTTTTGGAACTTTAATATTCCTTGCCTTTCTTTCAATCTCTTTTTTATTCATCTTTGCCTCCAAACCACAACATATTGTGTAGTATTAGCACAACAACCACAACATATTGTGTTTTTTCTTAGTTCTATCCCTACTATGTAATTGCAGTTAAACATTAGTAAGTTTGATGGGTGTAGTGTCACCCTTAGGGGGAACATCCCACTGATAACCGCAACCTCTACATCTAATAGTATTTGTTGCTGCCATAAACACTCCCTTTGAACCACATTCGGCACAGGTTCTTACATCAATTTTATTTTCTTCCTCTGGTTTAAGTTCCTCTTGTATCTTCTTGTATAGTTCAGTGGTGAAAGCTGTTTTCTTCTTCTCATACCTATTGATTAGTTTGACACTAGGTTTGCCTATCTCTAATCTCTTTAATCTATTCCTGGCTTTAGGATTGTGGAAGTAGGCCTTGCCTGACTGAGTGTTCACTTGTATCCATTTCCACTTAACCCTTACTACTCTCCTGCTCTTTACTACTTCCTGGCACTCTATGATAGCATCAAATAGTTTTCTAATCCCTGCATCAACAAAGGATATATCTGGGACAGTAATAAACATTATAATATTTCTATGCCTCCATGTTTGCAATAGAAAGGCCATAGCTTTATTGAACTTGTTCATGTAGTGCTGTCTATTAGAGATAGCAATCCCACCCTCATCAAACAGGATAACTTCTCCTTTTTCAAGAGTGTTGTTATGAACCATCTCTAGCAAATCTTCAATCTTAAACACAACCTTATCAACATTAAATTTAGGATCTAATGTTTCTGCCAATCTCATAGAAGTATAGGATTTCCCAGTTCCTACCCTACCAACTACCAGACCTACAAAGTTTCTATTCTTACTTATCTGATCCTGTATGTGTTTAATGATTAAGCTCATATTGACTCAACATCCCACTTAGTGTATAGTAGAGGGCTTATAGTGATTGATAGCAATCTGTGTAATTCAGTAATGAAAAACAGTTCTGCCTCTGTTATATCCTTGTTTATCTTTTTGTTCAGCTTTGAGTTTCTGATGCTAGGATTTACACTCTTTGTAAGAATTTTTTTATTTTTCTCAAAGGTGATTTTTAGTTTATCCTTTTTCTTGTAGTAATCCTTATCTAGTAAATCAGAACCAACGCAGAGGATCTCTAATTGCTCAATGGTGAGTTTATAGATAATAGGTTCAATATATTTTCTCACTCCTGCGTCTGCTGCCTTATTTAGCCACTGCCCTAGATAGAACTCTATAGCAACCTTATCACTCCTAGCCCCAAGCATAGGATCTTGTAGTTTTTCTGTCTTAGCCATTTTATAGTATCCACCTAAAGAGTATCCATTTAGCAAGAATCCAGATTAATATTCCTCTAACAATCCATTTAATATGGTAGTAAGTTGCCAACTTGGCAACTATCTCACCTCCATATTCTAGCCCTATCATCGCCTCGTTTTGTATGTATTCCTTCTTTTTATTAACCATGTTTAAAATCCTGGTGGAGGACTAACATCATCACCTAGAGGAGCTATATTCTCAATACATCCAAGATTCTCTGAAACTGTTGTGACACACTGACTTACGCAATCACTGACTACTCCACTGGAAGAAGCTATAATGTGGTTGGCTGTTTCGTTCACTGATCCAACTACGCTCATTAACAATACCAAACTTAATACTGCTCCCGTAGTGAACATAATAAATCCTTTATTCTCATTCAAAAAACCTTTCAAAGTCCTTTTCATGACAGCAACCTTTAAACTATGTTTAGCCCAATCTTCGTCTGCTAAAGGAATTGGTTTTGAGATTTTGTCCTTTTGGTATTCAGGAGTTAAAACATCATAATCAAACGGTCCAGGACCAAACTTTAATAATCTATATTTGTTCTTGCCTCCCTTTCTAAGGACTACAGCGTTTGCTATTCCAGGGTGCTTTAATCTGGCATCTTTGTTTTTTAATAAAACATACTCCCCAGAACCTGTTTCAAAATCCTCTTTCCAATATCCTCTATCATTATCTACTATTAGTCCAGAACCTGTAACATCCCAAATTTCAATAACATCTTTATATTTAGCAGGTTTTAACACAAATTTATAAGCAAGGAATATAATTACTGCCAGTGATAAGATCACCTGGAAAATTATAAATATAACATGGCTTATATCGCCCATGTTAAAATTTGCAATAAAATCAAGAGCCATCTTCTATTGCCTCTAGCTTCGTTTTCTTCTTTTCAAAGAGTATTCCTAAGATTAGGCCAAAAATAAAGGTTAGTATCTCTAACATCATAACCCCACCTTTTCTTCTTTAACTAACATCCTTTCCTCTTTAGGTTTACTATCAACCTCATTAACAAATAATACCTCTCTATGCTCATAGTACTCAGTTCCGTCTTTTGATTCCTTTCTCCAGAAAGTTTTAAACACTGGATAGGTTTGGCCGTCTTTGTATATTTCTCCTGTTTTCAATTTTAGTATTTTCATCTTATTTTCTCCTTTTTATTGGCATTGGTTCTTCAGGTTCTTTCATGATGCTTTCCAATACATTTTCTATCATTTCAACGCGTCTTTCTAGATTTCTTATTGTTTCATAGTTTATTTCCATTTGTTTTCATTCCTCTTAAAAAAGTTGGCAACTTCCACCTTTATATGATCTCTTATGAACCTCAATATTCCCTGATTTCCCAGCTCTTTTTTTACTTCTTGACTGATAATTTCTCTTATTTCTTTATTGTTTATTATTTCCATTTTTTTGGTTTTTTTGAACCAAATAATATTGGCCTAAAAAGAGGGTGATTTTTAGAAATGACCAACATTATCTGTTTATTCAGTTAAAATTTATCTTTTAATGTGCCTCCTTCTGATTGCAAACCTTACAACTAATATCATCAAACATCTCTGAACTTGATAAATTTGCCATTCCACACTCCGAACAAGTGATATTTCCACTGGAAATAGAGGTATTTTTGGTAGTTTGCTCACAGGGTTCACAGGGTTCACACCCTATTCCTGTTAGCTTTTCACATAGGGAAATGAAGTGAGATTGGGTGTTAACCCTGTTAACCCTGTTAACACGAACATTCTTTATAATTTTATTGGTAGTTTCTTTCCACTTTACCCCAGACCATACTCTTATCAGTGGTTTTTTGCCTTCTTGATTATACCAATCTGCCTGTTTTTGTATAGTTCCCACCCCAAGTTCCTTCATTTTCTTACCTAAAAAGGTATCTGTGATCTTTCTAAACCTATTTTCTACACACCAATCATCCAATCTGTTCTTAAATTCATATTTTGAGATAGTATTGTCAAGATTTTCTACAATATTCTCCTTAAAAAACTTATCCAGAGGATTAGATAGATCCTCAAATTTCTTCATTCTCTCATTTATGTTGCCTTCATTATGGAATTTTCTTTTAGTTAATAGTTTGGCCAATACTCTAATGCTCTTTTTTGCTAGGTTTTTATATTCTTCTTCAGGTATCTCTGCAAGTATATCTTTCATCTCGGAGAATCTGTTAGGAAAATCAATTATAGTCCATCGCCTGTAGAATCCTATAGTTTTATCACTTGTTGTAGGGAGATTGTTTGTAGAGATAATAACTTTGGCATAGTTATAATCTTCAAAAGGATCTTTCCCTTTATATTCAAATCCTATCAAATCTCCTCCAGTTAGTTTCTTCAAAATAGAAGTTTTTTTCATTTCATTGAAATTTGTTTCACCTACTAAGCAAACTAACTTTTTATGTAATCTCCCTAGTTCAAACCTAGAATCCAATAAAGTATCTAGTTCAGTTGTTGTAATGTTATCTCTGCCTATGAATTTAGATACTAATTCCAAATATTTACTTTTTCCATTCATCCCCTCACCTATCAAACAAAACAATCTATGTATAGGATAGGAAGGGATTAAACAATAACTTATAATTTCATAAAGGGTTTGAACATAATCAAGGCCTACCCATTCCTCAAATATTCTATCCATCACAGGCGTTTCTTCTGAATCCCCTATCTCCCAAGGGATAGGATTAGTTACAAAGTATTTAGGAGTAGGTTTGATCTCTTTGTTTTTCATAATATCTATAATCTTATCTTTAAACTGAACCCAGTAAGGCGGTATATCTTCTGGAACTATTTTTCTCCCTTCTTGCTTTAGTGTTTCTAATATCTCAGTTCTTTCTCTAGAATTTATAGTATTTGTTCCCGTAGTATTTGAAATCATATTTAGAATATCAGTTTCATCTATCTTGATCCAACACAATCCTACTTTACTCCATGCCCACCATATTTTTGAACTGTTGTAGAATACAGGGTTTATTCTCAAAAACTCTTTTATCAGCAATCTCTTATCTGTCAATTTTTTCAAACCATCTTTAAGTGCGATTAGTTTATCATAATCTCCAAAGTTTGACTGATACTCATTGAAGTTATCTGGAAATAAATCAATTAAATCATTCTCATTCTTACATTTAATAATATCAGTTTTTAGATCACTATCAAGTTCTTTAATCAAATAATCTTTAAACCTCTCAATTCTTTTCATTATCATACCTCTTTAAAAATTTCTTAAACAATCTATCAAAGGAATCATAATCACATTTATCTATTCTCCAACGCTTGGCAGATTCTCTTTCCTCTTTTGATAATGTTATCTGTTGCTTCATTTGATCACCACAATCCCCTCAGGGCTAAAATAAGCCGTTTTTAAGCACTAAAATCATTTTCTGGTAGCTTTACACCTTTTTTCTCTTTTTCGTGGTTCTTTGCTACCATACTACGCCATTTCATAACATAATCTCTATCTAGTATATTGCTCCAACTCATTTTATCTCCATTTTAAGATCCAAGTGTCTTCATGTGGAGCATCTATAAGTTTTATACCCTCTTTAATGTCTTTCATAGCCAGTCTTTCTGATATAAACTCAGAAAGTGTTTGTGTTCCCTCTTTTTGTATCATTTTTTATTTACCTCTTTTTCTATTAGTTTCACAACAGCATCATTTAAAGTAATAGATCTAGGAACATTATCTTTAAACTCATTCCAAACATCTTTTTCAATATCCAACAATAATACTTTAGCCATTGTATAATAGTTTATAATAACCCACTATATAAACATTTGGGTACAAAAACCTATATTATTTATAAAGCATGGATTAACTATATTTTTTTAAAGGGTGTTAACAATTGTTAACTCATGGCTAGAAATGACACTCCTCCCCCTGGTAGTAATATGACACCTTCTGAATACGCTTATTGGAAAGCCAGAGGCCGAGCTAAGAGAGCAGGTAGGGAATACCAACAAGCATCCGAGGCATTTTCTAGACGTTATGAAACTTTTAAGACTTCTAAAGGAGAGTATGTTGAGAGAAAGGGAGAATATACAAAAGAATACTCTCCCTGGATTAAGCAGAAAGCCAGAGCAGGTCTAACAGGAATAGGAAAAGCTTTTGTAGGTCCTAGACCTTTAGCTCCTAGAACTATAAAGAAAAAGAAAAAGGAATATATTACAGAATCTGGTGAGTTGGTAACTAAGCAAAAGGAATTAAAAGCTACATCTCTGCAATTAGTAGAACAGCAAAAGGGAGTTCAAGCAAAGTATCAAGAAGCAAAAGCTTTAGGTGCAGCAGTCCCGACAAGTTATATGGTTTATTCATCTCCAGAGAAAGCAGAGATTGCACACTGGTTGACACAACTATCTGAATTAAGCAAACCTGGAGTTTTAGAACCAACTGAAATAGACGGAGAACTTTACAGTCCTGCCTTGATCACAGCAGAACAAACAAAAGGGTATAACGCTCTCAAAGCTGAACCTACTCCAGTATGGGGGAAAACTTCAGAGTTCTTAGGTATGCCTGTTCCAGGCATAGACAGATTACAGTTTGAAACTAGAGAACATATCACAGGACCTATGCAAAGATATATGCCTGGCAAACAACCAGAGATCACATATACAATTCAACAAATCCCAGAAGGATGGAGAGAAACAGAAAAAACAGCTAGTATGTTTGTAGAAAAATACACTCCAGAAGGTAAAGCTACAACTCCTATGGGTAAATTTCTATTAGGGGCTTATGAAGGGGCTAGAGATAAACCTTTACAAACTGTGGCAACTTTTGGAGTTGCTAGAGGAGTTTCCCTTTTGGCAGGATCTACTAGAGTTCAAGCAATGACTAGACCTATTCCTACTTGGGCTAAAAGAGGAGCAGGAATTGGTATGGGATCTTTATATGGCACTTCAGTAATAAGCAGAGTGACAACATCAACAACTCCTTATGAAACTGCAGGTCGTTTAACTTCTACTGAAATACTACCTATGTATTTTGGATTTAAATCAGGTCAAACAGCACTATACAAAAAGAGATTAAAAGCTTTAGAAACAGAAGGGATTGCTACAACAGGAATAGTAGAAACCACACCTAGAGGATTAGCTCATGTAAGGGGAGATGTCAAAGTATTAAAAAAACAAGTTCCTTATTCAACTACAGAGATGATGAGAATGTCACATAAACAAACAGGGCTACCAAGTTCAATTTATAAAACAGAAATGATAGGGAAAAAACCAACACTATCTGTAGGTAGAGATTATGTCCAGATAAAAACCAAAAAGTTAACTAGAACATGGTACGAAGGAATTACCAAGAAGGAAGCGTTTGAAGGAACAGCTTTAGCTTCAGAAAGTGGAGCAATAGTCAAAGCACACCAATATAAAGTATTTAAAGGTAAGGAATATAAAATCCCTGTGAGAGGATTGTTTGTGAGTGAAAAAGTAGTATATCCAAAAACTATTTCCAGTGGAACTAAAGTTCAAAAACCTGTTTCTACTAGAGCAGGAAAATCTCCAGTATTAAAAATGTATGATAAACCTTCTATCACAATAGAAGAAGCTAAGGCAGTAACAGAAGAAGTGAGTAGGGCAGCTTTAGAATCTGTGAAACCTACAACCTACTTTAAACCTGTTAAATTAAAAACTTCTCCAGCAGAACAATTAGAGTATGGTTTACTTGAATATGGAACTCCTAGTTTTAAAACTACTCAAGAACTTCAACCTACAAAAACTCTAACAAAAACAACTACCTCTCAAATGATAGGACTACAACAAAAGTTCACTCAGAAAGCAAAGGAAAAAACAACTCAATTCACAAAGGCAGTAGTTTCAACAATCCCTAGAACTAGAATAGGGACAAGAGTAGGAATCGTCACCAAATCAAAAGTGGCACAGAAAACAAAGCAGATCACTCCTACTCCAAGAATACCAATCCCAAAGATAAAAATACCAGGTTTAGTTTTGCCTAAGGGTGGCAAAAAGAAAAGAGTGACAAAGAAAGATAAGAAATTCGGTTTTAAAATAAAAAGAATGGCAAAGTATAAACCTTCGTTAATAGGTTTGACTATGCCAGAAGTAACTAAAAAACCTGTTAAGAAATTCACAGGAATAGGAATAAGGAGAGTTATTAAAAAATGAATGAACAATATGGGAGCTATGTTCCAACACAAGAAGAAAGCAGTGCAGTGCATGAAGTAATCCTTGACAATAGTTTTATCATAGATGAGCTGATGCACACATTAAGAGGAGAGATAGTAGATACAAATACAAATCAGATAATCCAACAGGGAGATCCCTTAGTGGATGAAAACGCCATTACTTGGTTAGTAGGCCGTTTCGTGCCTTACACTTCAAAGATATTCTCTTTGTCTGTTTTGGATGAAAGAGAAATCAAACAAATCATTTATGAGTTTGAATCAGAAATAAGTTTAGAGTTAATGTTCCCAGACAATTTGGGAATCAAAAGAAAGAATAGGGACTATGTTAAATGGTTATTAGTCCATGCTTTTGTAGCAACAATGTATAAAGCTTTAGCTGGTGAAACTCTGAAGAAGTTACTAGAACAGCACCATGTTTCGGAAACTACAGTCAGACAAGAGAATGAGAAAAGAAGTTTCTGGAATAGAAATAAAGAGGTGAATGTATAAGATGTGGGAAGTAGCTCTAGCACTAACATTCGTAGGGACAGCGTTCGCCCTGTTCTTTATGGGAACTAATTTAGACAAGGATCACTATCCTTTGAAACTCTTATTTATGTTTGTAGGTATATTCTTTTTACTATCAAACTTAGGAATGAGTGAAAGTATGATCAACGCCAACAATGAATCAATAGGTGTAGAAGCAACGGCAGCCCTACTCTCTACTACTCACGGAGCGTATAGTTCTATGATTTGGATAACTGTATTTATTCTGATGTATTTCTTGATATACTTCTTTGCTAATGTTGCAAGGAACATCAAGGGAGGTAGTAAAAATGGCTAAAACAAATTCAGTAATTACAAGGATAGACAAAGAACTAGCTGATGCTTTGAAGGATGCCTCCAAGAAAACAGGGAGATCACAGATAGCAATCTCTAGGGAAATAAGCAAGATGATAAAAGGCAAGAAGAATAAGATTGAATGGAGGTTCAAGGTATGAATAGAAAAGGTTCAGGTATGGATATTATTTACATCCTCTCCTTTTTATTCACTTTCGCTATAGTTACAATAGTAGCTATAACTTTCTATAACGGCTATACAGATTCTATAGCTGACACTGAAGTTTTTGATAACGCTGCCAACGAGCAGATTGAAGCTCAAGCTGTGGCCACACTACACGCCTGGGACTATCTATTCGTGTTTATACTCATAGGATTAACTATAACTACTCTAATGGGAGGGTTCATGCTTAGAACGCATCCCGCCTTTTTCTGGATCAGTTTGCTATTGTTAATTATAGCCATAGTGTTGGGAGCAGTATTAGGAAATGTTTTCGGAGCAGTAACCAGCACAGCAGCTTTCGGAAATGCTAGTGATCAACTTAATATCATTCCTTTCTTTATGAATCATTTACCTCTTATGATTCTATTGATAGGAAGTGTAATCTTAGTTATTCTTTATGCAAAGAATAGGATGATGGAATATTAGAATGAAAAAAACATTATTATTCGGATTGAGTATGATTTTGTTAATGAGTTTTGCTTTAGCAGATGCTCCAACAACTCCAACAACTTTAAGTCCAGATAATAATAGTGTTTGGTTTAATGATCCTACTCTAACTTGTTCAGGTTCAACAGATGCAGACGGAGATGATATTAATTATAGTTTTATTACAGAAGGATATAATGGAACTTGGGATTTAACCTATTCACATAGTGGTAATTATTTGTGGAATATAGGAACTTCTTTTGATGATCCTTATTATATATCTGCTAGGAATAATTATTGGGCAGCGGTAGAAAGAGATTATTTGATTATGCAAGATATTTTAACTATATGGATAGAAGGAACAGGAGGAGTTAGTAAAACAAGAACTATTTTTATAGATGGTAATCAGGTTTATTCAACTGTAGGAGATCCTGGGGGACAGTGGATTGATTTAGATGTTTCAGTCTATAATGATAATGATTTTCATACTGTTAAGTTTTATACTAGTGTTCAGGGAGGGACTTGGGGTTATTTTAAATGGTGGTGGCCTTTAGTAAATAATAATTATATTTTACAAAATTCATCTTCAACAACTTATGAATGGGATTTAGAAACAGGAGAATATAATTGGGCTTGTCAAGCGTGCGATAATACTTCTGCTTGTTCAGACTTCACAGAAACCAGAACTCTATATAAGATGGACTTTGAGGAGTGTGATAGTGGGAATGTTGCTTTAAATTTTACAGGACGAGATGAGGAAACTGAAGATTTACTTATTCCTGACATGACTTTTGATGCTGCCTGGACTTTAGAAAGTGCCTGGGACGCACTAATATATAACTTCGGTTTGACTGGAGATAATAATTATACGTTCTGTTTAAGCCCTGATGGATTAGATGTGAACATAACGGGGTTCGTAGAGTATGATTCAACTAACAGCTCTTACAGTTTCCCTAGACAGTATTACTTCCAGGATGCTATAATAAACGGAGATACTTCAAATGAGATAGATCTATTCCAACTAAGTGACACCTTTGCTACTCCTATAACCTTTACAGCTTTAAGAGGAGCTACAACTGTAGAGGATGTCCTGATTCATGTTCAGAGGTATGATCCTGGAACAGGGGACTACACCTTAGTAGCTATGGGTGAAACTGGAGCAACTGGGCAAGATATTATCTATATGAGGATGACTGATGCCTGGTATAGAATCCTAGCTTATTCTGATGGAGTATTAGAGTTCGTAGGAGATCCTGAACACATACTCTCATCTAGTTATACAATCTATCTAACTGGTGGAGCAGGTGGAATGAGTGACTACTGGGACAACTGGGAATCACTAGATTCAATCAACTATAATCTGGCCTTTAATGAATCTGGAACTAATCATGTAACTTTGACTGCTGATGATGGTTCAGGAGCATCTACTGCGATGTGCTTAAAGGTGGAGAAGTGGACAATGCTTGATGGTATGGAAGAACTATACTACTCTTGTGAGAGTTCGGCTTCAATAACTATGAGCTATGAGATAACAGATTTAGACGCTACCTACAATGCTAAGTTTATAGCTTTCTTTGATGGTGGTTGGAGAATGATGGATTCAGAGGAAATCGCACTTACAACTAATTTGAGTGACTTAATAGGAACAGACGGGATTATATATGCAATGCTATTTATAGGGATTATAGCGTTTGTAGGGCTTTGGAATCCTGTAGCGAGTGTAGCCCTTACTATGTTTGGGTTGATAATATCCTTTATGATGGGTTTGATCTCTGTGCCTTGGTCAGCTTTAATTGGAATACTAATAGCAGGAGGGATAATCTTATTCAAGATTAGAGAATGATGGGAAAAGTTTCAACTTTAATAACAACTTTAATTATGGTTTCCCTAGTATTTACTGGGCTAACAACCTTTTTAGGGGGACTACAATCTGAGTATGGCTTTGCAGTATCAGATAAATATCAAAACACTTATGACGCTTTGAATGTAACTATACTTGATGAGGACGGATTAGATTATTCGGAAATGGGAGAACAATCAGAGAACTTCCAAGAAGGGGCTAGATGGTACAGTTTCTTTGATACTATCTGGAAAAATATTGCAGGAACATTCAGCATAATCAGTAACACTGGAGATGTTGCTATTAATATGGTAGAAGAAGGAGGTGAGAGTTTAGGTATGCCTGATTGGGTAATGAATGCTATAGGAGCTTTGATTGCTACGCTATTGATCTTATTAATAGCAGGGTATATAACTAACAGGAATTTATAAAATGACAATAAACACACCAACAAATTTAACAAGGCCTTATGAACTATTCCAGTATGCTCATACAGTCACAGAAGGGTATTTAGGAACTATCATAGTTCTTGCTACATTCATGATAGCATTTATATCTTTGAAAAATTATAGACCTAGTGCAGCTTTCGCAGCAAGTTCTTTCATAACTACTACTATAGCTTTGCTTCTAAGGGCTGCTGACATGCTAAATGATTCTATACTGTTTGCTAGTATTTTTATAACAGTTGGAGCAGTCGCACTATTGCTTTTGGAAGGAAAATGGAACTAGACAAATCCTTTATAAAAGAAAGGGAACTCTTTAGGGGTATATCGTCGCTGAGGGTAGGGTAATAAATGAAATTAAATAGGTATAAGGAGGAGGATGATTTTCATGATGGAAGTTACCACAAAATATGCAAAAGCTGCGGTTTTTGTATTGATTGCGATGGTTGTATTTGTATCAAACACAAATGCTACTAATGCTCTCTCTGAATCCAGAGATCCTAATCCTATTGGTTATGAATTCTTAGACAACCAGACAGTTCTGCACATGTGGAATTTAGTAGAAGATTATTATTTTGATATAGGTAATAATTGCTATGCTCAAATGACAAACCACTATGACAGCTATTGGTCACATAATACTTTTGGGTTTGGGATACAGGTTTATGGGCAGTGGTATTATTATGAGAGTGATAAGTTCTGTGACTGGCAGTTTGAGATAGAAACAGATAATGAAACTTATGTTCGGTTTGAACTTTCAGAGAGTATGAAAATATATCCTCAAGCTAAAATCAGTTTATTTGTTGTTAATGAGCTAGAGCTGGTAGATCCTCGTTTAAATATGGAATTTAGTATGAGGCACAACGGAGGGTATGAGATAACAGATTCAAGGTTTAGATGGCATATTGATAACATTAAAATAAATATGGTAGAGGAGAACAACTTTATCATGGTAGAAGGTGAAGATTATGATCTGTCCGATGAATTGGATCTAGAGTTTGACAACCTGCCTTATGGCTACTTTCAAATCTATGATAATGTTTCTGGAGAATTTATATCAATGAACTGGGAGAGTGCATCTTATGATGATATAGTCACTGTTAAAAGTTATGAAAGCGAATCTTATAATGCTCCAGTATCCTTAATTGCTAATTTAGGTTCTATAAACTATGGAGAAACTAAGTATTTTAAAGCACAGTGGATAGATAGATCTAAGGAGTGTCCACATCCCTTTACAGTTCACATGAATAATCCTCCTGATGATTCTGAGTACTTAATAAATGAAACTTTTGACATGCAAGGCCACTGGCACGCCTTCCCTAATCCTTGGTCATCATGTACGAACAGGCATGGCACAATAGGGCAAGTTCGAGTAAATGGTACAGGAGTATGGCAACTAATAAACTCCTATGTTGCTAATGGTGTCCTCCTCAATTCTAGTGCTATGCCTCCTTATATGTATTGGAATACTATGGAGAACTTTCCAAGCACTTCCCACAGTGTCAACCCAGCTATGGATGGAAACCTTATTTGTAAAGAGGAAGGAACACATCAAATAAGGTATGGAGTGTTTCATTCACAATACGGTTATTATTATTCTGGAATCAGAGAGGTGACTTGTTCATCACCAGAAGAACCAGAGGAGGAGATTGAAGGTTATCAGTTAGCTATACTTCTTAGTTTGTTTGCTCCAGGAATATTCTTTATACTATGGGCATCCAAATTAGATGATGATCACATTCCTTTAAAGATAGCTTTTATGGCATTCGCAATCCTTTTATTCGTTTCTACCTTCCATATAGCCAGTCTAATGACAGTTTTTGAGATAGGGGGGTTCTATGTGGGTATGTTGTACTTAGCACTGGCTTCAGGGTTTATCGGAGCTGTATTGTGGCTTAAAAAACTGTTAACAACGGTTAACGCACACTTATAAAGTCCAGCGTCTATAAACTCACTATCATATTGTAGCTTAATTGCAAGATTACCCTGGACGCAGGTGATAACTTAACCAATATAGTTTTAATATGGAGGTGAAAAATAATGAATTTACAAGATTTAAGCGGTGTTGCAATAACTTTCGTAGTTTTGGCAGTAGTTCTTGGTATTGGAGGAACAATCCTAACATCTATCCAAGACGGTCAAGTAGCAGATACTGCTGCATACAACGCAACAGGCGATGGACTTGAAGCTATCCTAGAAATCAGTTCTTGGCAAGTAACTTTAGCAGTAATCGTGGTTGCATCCGTAGTTATTGGAGTAATATCTTACTTCTACCAGAAATAAAATCTGTTAGAATAGGAATACGATGAAAAACTTTGAGGGTGAAATGCCCTCTTTTTTTATATTATGGAGGAAAAATGAGTATATTTATGCAATATATGTCCATTTATCCTGTAAGTTTAAGTATATAAATACTTATAAATATGGGTTCATTATATAATGTATAATGGTCATACAAACAAACCCTACAATTGGCACAGTTAAAAAAATAAAAGAATACTTAGAAAACCGAGAATGTGCAACACCCACAGAAATATCGCAGAACATAAACATAAAACCTTCAAGTGTTTTTGCAGGAATACAATTTCTAAAAGAATTTGATCAAGTTGAATTTATTACAAATGGAAAAACCATGTTAATTAGAAATAAGTTAGGAAAAATAAAAAATGAACCAAAAAAAAGTAAAGTATAAGTATGTTAAAGTTAAAGCTTAATTAAGGGATCTAATCCCTTCTATTTCTTTCTTCATTATCTTCATTATCTTCACAAACACAAAATATTAAGGTTACAGAGGAAAATGTGTGAAGTAAGGTGAAGTAGGGTGAAGATAAAAAAAAGAAAATGGTGAAGCAAATGAAGATAGAATGGACACAGGGGGGTGAATAAAATGATATTTAAACAATCACCTACTTGTTTGATAGGGCTAAAACAGCCCTTATTTACATCATTTTCTTTTAAATAATGTGCGAGGGTTTATTTGTTCTTATTCTTCATACCTCAAATAATATCCTACCTTCCT
>Ga0233414_10000585_pt1 | contig 14832 bp, 11 predicted proteins | sample Na_anoxic_10_MG_FD_189020 | JGI IMG/M metagenome (GOLD analysis project Ga0233414, IMG submission 189020) | Seawater microbial communities from Saanich Inlet, British Columbia, Canada - Na_anoxic_10_MG | ecosystem: Environmental > Aquatic > Marine > Inlet | place: Canada: British Columbia... | reverse complement strand
GATCTAAGAATAAAAAATAAATAACAAAATGTCTTTTAGCGATAACACACAACTAACTTCGGCCATTGGCTTTACGGGAAAAAATATTGTATTTGGTCAACCACAAGAGAATAACATTACATTGGGGGATGGGAAAAAGATTAAGTTTTTTAGGATTCCGGTAGGTGTAAAAAACCCAGACGGTACTCATGGAGAGCTGGTATTTCCAACTGAAAAGGTTTTTTCATTCGGCGTTCAAGAGAACAAAAACGATACAGGCCGTGTAGACGGTTATTCGGTAGCACTATGTATGTGGGACCGAGATGGAGCAACAGAAGCCCAATTGAAGTGGCTTGAAGGTTTTAACAATGCGATTGATTCCTGCAAGGAGCACATTCTGGAAGTCAAGGACGAAGTAGAGAAGTACGATCTTGATGAAGCTGAGCTCAAACGTTTCAATCCTCTGTACTGGAAAAGGGAAAAGGGAAAAGTCGTCGAAGGGCGAGGCCCAACTCTTTACCCCAAACTTCTTGTTTCTAGAAAGGAAAATCCACCGAAGATTCTTACATCATTCGAAGATAACAATGGAGAAGATATGGATGCATTGAGTCTTATGGGAAAATGGTGCTGGATGACGGCAGCTGTAAAGATTGAGTCTATCTTTGTAGGTGCTAGGGTATCACCACAGGTTAAGCTTTACGAAGCTATTGCTCAACCGGTTCAAAACAAGGCAAAGCGTCTCTTGAGACCACGAACAGATAATAAGGTTAAGCTTCTGGGATCAAATGATGTATCGTCGGCTCTTGGTGCAAATGACGACGATGTTGATGACGAAGAAGTTGACGATGACGAAGTTGATGACGATTCTGGAAGTCTAAATGGAGATAGCGAAGAGGAAGACGAAGTAGTAACTAAAAGTCCTCCCAAGAAGAAAGTCGTCAAGAAGGTACGACGTAAGGTAGTTCGGAAGAAAAAGGTTTCGGGTGGAGACTAATTAAGATATTATCAAATCTCATACTAAAAAGTATAAGATTTAAACTACAGATTTCATCGGAATTCTACAAGTAGGGCATAAAATTTTTTTATTTTGCTCCCTACAGTATTTATGATATTTTTCTATACAATCTGTGTGATAAAAATAACCACAACATTTCGCAAAACAAAAATCTCGATCAAATTCTTCATGACATAATAGACACACATCGTCTAATTTTTCAATAAATTTTAATGGGTTGGTTTGCCATTCTTGAGGTGATTCTTTTACACCTGATTTTTTCATACATGCTCCCATTTTATTATGAAAGTAATATTTACTTTATTAAGTTAGCTCTGAATCAATTGATTAACACCAAATATATTTTGTATAAATATATTTGTTCACTTTAAGTAAAATGACTAAACAGGTTCTGATTATTTTTGCTGGAAAAACTGACAGTGGGAGTACAGCTACTCTTGCTAATAACATAGCTCGCGGTGTAAATAATGTTGCTGGTGTAACAGCTGTAGTTAAATCAGCATCTAACACAAGTAAACAAGATTTTTTACAAGCAGATGGTATCATATGTGGATCTGGAGATTATAATGGTAATCCTGAACCATCCATGATTGATTTTTTTGACAATACATTAGGTGCAGGTATGACCAGTGATATGAAGAAAATACAAACAATGCCATTTGGAGTATTCGCCACGAGCGGTGGATATGGAACAGGGGTACAAGAAGTTCTTAATAGTATGGCGAGATCATTAATGACATTTGGAGGTATTTATGTGGGAGGGGGTAACTGGCATGTAAGTCAAGGAATTTCTGGGATGACCGAGAAAAACAAAAGTGGAGGATGGGAATGGGCCAATGCTGATTCAACTCAAAAATACCTTTTAGAGGATGCATGCGAATACGGAAGAAGAATAGCACTAGCTACATTGACTATCCCAGATAACATGGGAAAACTATCCAATAATAACCCAAGTAAGTGTACTAACAAACCTTCTCTTTCACATAATAATGTGAAACCCATCCTAGCACAAGAGGTTTTACCTACTCTACCAATGTCAACCGATACAAAAGTAAATATTGGGTTAGCTATAGCCTCAATTGTATGCCTACAGATAATGGCTGTGGTATGGCATTATTACGGACTCACCAAATTAGGTCTAGCTCTAGATATATTACTTATTTTGGCTGGTGTTATAACCGTTGTAGCATCTCATAAGTCTAGCGCCCTTGTAAAACGTAGAAATGTGGCTATCGTAGCAATGGTAATGTCCATTGTTTTATTAATGGCTAGTAGTATTTATGGTAGAAAACACGCTACAATAATTCCTTCTTCTGCTACTTCTAATACCGCATCGCGAAATATTCCTGTCGTACTAATATCATCTTCAATGTTCATTATTTTATTCGGTGGTATTGTTTTACTAACTGCTAAAGATTCTGGTCCTGGTCCTGAACCTTCGTTAAAATGTTCAAGTTCCGGGGATTGCCCGAATAGTGCTCTTTTTATATGCACTAACGGTGTTTGTGTACTAAAAGACTCCAAGCTAAAGAGCAATATTGTTGAATACCTGGATAGTATATACCCTGCTACGCCAAAATTAAGCACTATATTATCAGATGTAGAGCTATACAATTTCTTTATGACCTTGGGATACTATTGGTTAAGTTTTAATTCCCCCGATGCCAAAGATATCCTTCAAACACTTGACAGTAAATTTCCTACAAATATATCATGCGGAGGTTATTATGTTTTACCTGCTAGTGACGATGCCACAGCTTGTGGAAGTCAACCTCATACCAATCTTGCATCAAATTGGCCTTGTACAGACGGGACTAAAACATGTAAAAACCCATGTTGTGAACCAGGATCTTTGAGTATACCACCAGAGATTGATCAGTTATACTTCTGCGACTATATAACTAAGACTACCGAAGTCCTAAGGAACGGATACGATCCTAAAAACACATTCAGTAATTCTGTACTTTACGATCCTGTATATTTGTATCACACAAACAATCTGTCTGTTAAGGATCCTTTACAACATCTTTGTCTCATAAAAGATGGTGTGGATGCAAGTGGAAAGCAACTATCATACAAAGTATGCGACGGTAGTAAACCGTATGACTTTACAGTTATGGGACCAGGTTTCTCGTCTAACACACTTGCTGGTTGTGTACGTAACTTAGGAACAAGTGGACATGCTACTGATACATTTTATTATATTGCTCAGGGAACAGGTAATCAGTTAGAGCTTGGTGTAACAGCTAGAACGTTGAATAAAGTACATGGAACCCTATTGATGATTCAACGTGCTGGGCAACTAGATTTTGGTTCTTTGCAGACTTACAGTATGGGAGGAAATTATACCACTACTAAACAATCGGTCAAATTAACTGATGGTAGCTTCTCTAATTCTTTTGTACAGGCTCCTCAGTTGCTACTTCTGGAATGTCTTGAGCGTGAGCAAGCAAATATTGCTTTCCAGAATCCTACAACTCAGACAGGATTTGGTGCAGCTGCCGCTAACTCTGTAGCCCCTGGTGTAACCTGGCCTTTTAATAACATTCAGGCTCAGTCTTCTCCCCAGCAATCTTTTAATGACTTACTAACATGGTACTTTGGGTACAAAAAAGTTAATCTACCTGATACATCAGACTACCAGAACAACTGGTCTAACTGGAATAAAAGCGCTGTAGATACTTTGGGAATGTTTTTCGACGCGGTATCCGTTCCTGAGTTCCAGCAGTGGGAACTTAATTATGTTATGAACAGAATGGCTAATTCGTCTGCTTATGATATTATAATCTATGCAATAGTCGGGGCTAAGAATGTTGAAATAACTGGTACTGGAGACACAGAGACACCTGGACCACTTAAGACAGATGGAAAAACTCCATTCCCTGGGGTTACTAATATGCAAGGAAAATACATTGAGACATTTGGTTGTGCTATTCAACCAGGAGGAGCAGGAGGTTGGGCGTACGAGCTAATAGACTACAGATTAAATCTGGCAAATGCTCAAGGTCAAACAAAAATCTGGACCAAGTATGCTAATAAATTCATCAAAGTAGGAAATCCGTTATCTACTAGCTCTGTTACACCTTGTACACCTAGATATTGCACGGACACAGATCAGGCTGCTTGTGAACCTGGTAAATCTGGACCAGTACCGGCTGATTGGCTGGTATTAAGTTGCCAAGCCCCTTTAGCACCTGTTAAGACTATGTATTCGTGCACAAACGGAACATGTAATAAAGATCCACACGGAACGTACCAAGACTTGGAATCATGTAATAGTGCTTGTCAGCAACCAACTACACCAAAGTGTAAAGATATATCTCAAGGAGCAGCGCATAACTATTGTTCGGGTTGGTGTAATACTGCTGGGGGTGATATCGGATGGTCATGTGGCGATAACTCTGATGGTTCAATGACATGTAATTGCAGTGGGTGTAATGGTTGTCCATAATTCTATGATTTATTTGCGATGCAAATAAATCATCCTATTACCAACTTACCGGAGTTGTGTAAATATCCCATTGAGGATTTATCCAACATCCATCTTTGTTGGTACATGCCTGTTTCTGTTCAGTCTTGCTATTGATAGTAACTCCCTGTTTCTGCCATTGAGTTTTAAAATGGGTGTTAAAAACTCCTGCTAATCCTTTTGCTTTTAAGAATAGAATGTCATTGTTAATTCCGTTAATATCAGAATAATATCCTCTTTCTGGATGACCAGAACTAACTAAGATATTGTCATCTGACATATAAAGTTTTTCATGATTTCTACAACATCTAGAAGAACCGCAGTCATTAGCACAAGTTAGGTCTGCTCCGTTACGACCTTGATTAAACCATCTCCAATGGATTCTCTTTTGTTTATCCTGTGTGAGAGAAGGAAAAGCGGTGTCCCATATCCAAGGAGTCCAGCCTCTGTCATTGGTGCTATTGTATTCTCCTGACATAATCCTTATAGAGGAGTTTGTATTACCAACATAATCTCGAATAGCAGGGAAAAGTAGAGGAAATTGATGTTGAAACCATCCTGGACCATGATAAGTACCCCCACTACATCCCCATCCCCATGTACCAGATAAATAATCACATGGTGCACCAATATCAAAACCGATATACATAGATACATTAATGAAGGGAGAACTTTTGGACTGGTCAAAGAACTTTTGGAACAACAATCCAGACCATGTACCCCCGGTTGCAAAGTCTAAACTAACTTTTTTACCTTTTTGTGTGCAGTAGGAAGCAAAAGTTTTGTCTCCATTGTCCCCTGTGCCACCAGTAGTACATAAACTACTTTTTTGTACCATATCTTTGTACTGATCTTGCCATTTATTATCTCCTTCAGGAGGAGAATTATTATTTCCATATACGATTCCTTTGGGAGAAGTAAACTCATTAGCTGGGTTTACCGGGGGAGGAGATATTCCTAGCCATATCTCTACATTATTATCAGTTCCTTTACTTGAAGTATATCCAGGGGTGTTATCGGTCCAATTTACAGTACAAGTTAATGGAAGTTTTGGATAACCTTTTTCTTCCTTTAGCGACGTCAATACTGGTAATAGATTACTCGCTGCGGCAGCAACCGCTGGTTCATATGTTATGATCGGAGTTAGAGTATCTATGTCCATTTGTAACATGTATTGAGCAAATCCATCAGATAATTGTGTTACTATTCCCAGTGAAGTTTCCTTAACTCCTAGATTTTGCCTATTTAGGTCAGCATCTATATTCCATGACCCACAGATCATACGAGCGTTATTTGAGTTCTTGTAGTAGAAATTAACTATCTTCCTATGTGCATGTCCCCAAATATTATTGTCATCCTTATTAGATGGTTGATCTACCACTATTATATTATCTTTATTATTACAGTAATCTAGTTGGGTGAGTATATTGTTAAAACTGTCACAACCTCCAGCCTGCGGAATATTACAGTAACAATTATCTGGTTTGGGATTCTTGGACGTACAATCAGAGCTGGGGCACTCATTGGAGCCACCACAAGTAAAAGGAGTTCCACATACGTACCATCTATCTGCTCCTAGAACAAATTTGGCTCCTTTTTGCAAAGCCGCTTTTATGTTATTTAATATGGTCTCATGTATGTTCATATAATCAGTCATTAATACGGCAACATCACCTTTTCCCATCATCTTGATAGAATCATTAAACCATGGAGATATTGTGTCTGATGCCGAATAATCAGTTGGATTATACTCTATAGTTAAGTAGTCTACATCTAAAACTGGGTGTGATGGTCCCGGTGATGGTCCCGGTGATGGTCCCGGTGATGGTCCCGGTGATGGTCCCGGTGATGGTCCTGATTTGATTACAGTAAAAGCTATAACAATAGCACTAACCCATAATATGGAGAATATGGTACACGCGACCACAAATTTCTCTGGAGTGGCTCTTAGATACCTAGTTAGTAATAAGTATCCTATCAACAGGATTAACACCATAACAATTAAAATTATTACTGTCGTACTATTCATTTATTTAATAATTATAAAATATAATAGAACAACTTTTCTCGCATTAAATAAAATGGCTACTGTATTTAATAAATCACATTATGATAGTGATCAAGGTATGTTGACTAATGTTTGGGGACCCGCTCTATGGCATGTTCTTCATACGATTAGTTTCAATTATCCAAAAAAGCCCACTGAAAAACAAAAACGAGACTATAAAAGATTCTTGTTATCACTTGAGAATGTTCTTCCTTGTCGATATTGTAGAGAAAACTTTAAAAAGAACTGTAAAACATCTAAACTATGTGATAAAGTGTTCAAAAATAGGAATAGTTTTTCTAGATTCATATATAGACTCCATTGCTCTGTCAACAAAGCTCTGGACAAAGAAAAATGCGATTCTTATAAAAAAGTTAGAGACAAATATGAACATTTTAGAGCTAGATGTTCACGTAAACAACCCAAAAAATCTAGTAGAAAAAGGCGAAAAGAAAAAGGTTGTGTGGATCCATTGAAAGGCCGAAAATTAAAATGTGTCATAGATGTTGTTCCTAAAAACAGCAGACGTAGATCTTTCAGATTTTATAGACCGATGGCATAAGTAATTGTTATTATTCAAATAACAATTATTAATTTAACACAATGACTGATAATACGCCTTGGCTTTTGGATTGGCTTTGATTTTCTTTAGCCGTAAATTTCTAATGATCAAACCTCCAGAAGTTCTGACTCTACTCAGAGCTACATAGGCTTGACCATATTCAAAAATAGAATCAAGATCGGTTATCACATAATCCAAAGAACAACCCTGGCTCTTATGGATACTGATAGCATAAGCTAATTTCAATGGGAGTTGCTCAATACTAGCGAGTTTAGTATCATTCTCTTCCAGTTCCCAAAGATGATAATCAATAAGACGTGATTGGCCATCCAAAAATCTGACAAGAGGAATATCATTAATAAATCTGGTGACAACTCCACGGCTTCCATTCACCAAACCCTGTTCCAAATCTAAATTCCACAACAACATTACTTGACATCCAACTGCTAGAGATAGGTTTTCTACGGCTGGACAATCTTTTTTGAACTTCTCGATTTTGAATGCTGGTAATTTTTTATCATAAACGTCCAATTCGGCCGCATAATCATTGACTTCTCCGGTCTTTTCACATAATTCATCCAAACATTCTTGATTAATTTCAGCTACGTCGGCATTGAGTGGATAAAGCAATGTCGGCTTAATTCCCAAATTTGCTTTATTCTTTTTACGTGTACATGATTTGAGTAGCTTTTTACTCTCGTCCGACAACTCTCCCAATCTAACTTCGTCTAAACATTTCTGCCAAACTGGATCTGACTGCCGCAAATTCTCCGGCATATAGATCGTTTCGTCAATACACGTAGGCCATGTTTGGGCCTCAAAGCAAAAATCTTCGGATTCTACACATGGAAGTTGTAGAAAATCACCAGTGATGATCAATTGAATTCCGCCAAATCTTTCAGTGGATCGTCTAATCATTCTAGCCACTTTTTCCAATTTATCGAACAGCACAGGACTCATCATTGAAATTTCATCTATGATCAATATTTCAACTTGCATCCATCTCTCTTTCAGGTATCTTTTCTTTTTTATCTTCGTCACGATCGACCCAACGCTACCCTTACCAAGACCAATCCCAGCCCACGAATGCAATGTAGTACCGTGAATGTGTAATGCTGATGTTCCTGTGGTACTTGTCACCGCAATTCTTTTATCTCCTTTATAATGTTTTACGAAGTGATTGACCAAAAATGTTTTACCACAACCACCTGGACCTGTGACGAAAACGCTTTTACCATCCAAAATCAAATCTAGAGCCCTTTTTTGGGATGCTGTCAACCCTGTATGTTTTTTTGGATTAAGAGCTTCTTTTGCTCGTTGAGATCCAGCTACTGCCAATTTGTCGGCATAATCATTCCATTTATTTCCAGCATGACCTTTGACCCATTCCCATTTTAGCTTACTTTTCAACCGTTCATTCAATTCGTCTAACTTTTTCCAAAGATCTACATTTTTGAGTTCATTGTTTTTACTCCTTTTCCAATTATTTGCTTTCCAATTACTGATCCATTCCGTAATTCCTTTCTTCACGTATTTGGAGTCGGTATGGATTTCTAATTTATCATCGTCGGAAATTGGAATATTTGTTATGTCATCGGAACTAACAGAAGCCAAAGCTTCAATAGCTCCCACGAGTTCCATTCTATTATTCGTTGTATCTAGTTCATATCCGGACTTTTCAGACAAGACCACATCGTCTTTAACTGCTACAAAACCAAAACCTCCGGGTCCGGGATTACCTAGACAAGAACCATCTGTAAAAATTCTAATTGTAGACATCGTTTGTTTACAAACAATTAGAATCTAAAAGTCATTTTTAATTACCTTTTTTCATTCTTTCATCACCTTTCCAAAATTTCTTAGCATCTTTGTCATATCTAGTTCCCATCACTAATACGTTATAATCCCCATCCTGATCAGATTTTACATGTACTTCTAATCTATCAGGGCTTAATTTTCCATAAGCGCGACCAAAAGAATCAACAGGTGATACCCAAATCATTTCATTTTCGTTCAAATATCTAAAATATGTTGGTAATTTAATCACAGCTGTATTATTTACGGTAGTTACTCGGTATCTATATAAATTATCACCAGCTGTTGGAGTTTCAATACAACTATGATATAAATTTTGTGTTAATGTTTTTTCAGGTTCTGGATGATCGATACAAAAAGATTTAGAAGTAGATGTAAATGAACCTCTTACAGTTAAACCGGGATTGTGTCCACCACTCCCATTCCAGCCTATATATACGTTATCTTCTACATCATTTGCAAAGTCCCAACCAAAAATAGCCGATTGTGAAGAATCACCTATAACAGTAGGACCATTTTGTACTAATGTAGGATTTACAGTACTGAAACCACCAGTAGTATTAAAGTCACGAGATCTAATTAATTGATTTCCCGTGGATACACCATTAAAAATACTGTTCGCTGTTAGTCCTAAATATAATGCTGCATATTTACCCGATGTTTTTCCACCGACAATACCCCCGTCTAATATCATTGATATACCCTGCACAGCACCCGGTCCTTCAACATTGCCTAATTGAAGACCTTGTGAAAAACCAGAATTATGGTTTGAATCCAATATAAGACCCGCCTTAGTAGTTGTATTACCACCGATATATGGTTGAAATTCCATAAGAGCACCGTATCGGGGCACGCCTGTATCAAAAGCGTAATTGTTCTTAATTTCCAAAGATTTCTTATTAGTAGAGTCATATCTGATTTCCAATACAGTTTTTCCGAATTGGGTTGATGGAGGGGGGCTCTGAAATGCTGACAACACAAGGCATTCATTGTTTGAATTAGTTTCACTGATAAGATTTAGTGTATTTTTGAACGTACCGGTACCATCACCATTTAATACTATGTTAGCAGAAGTACCACCCAAAGTTAAAGTGCCATCATTTGCACCACTTGCTAACAATCCATAATTAGTTGATGTAGGAGCTGCTGCTCCCGAATAAAGGTACAATTGACCCTCGCCGTTAGTTCCAGCTGCAGTTGTTAATACAGAAGACACATTGCTAGCGGATGTACTCTTAGCTCTAAATTCTCCACCCCCACTGATAGTACTACTACCATTCATTGTTATCATACCAACATCTATATTATTAATACCGGGAACTCCACCTCTGATGTCAACACGAGTAAAATTTGCGTCACCAACTGTAATTTGCCCATCTAGTTGTAGTGTCTTTTTCATAGCTACAAAATTTGGACCTTCTGTATCATCACTAATCTTTAATGTAGAATTGCATAGGTTAAATGTTGAAAAACCGGAACCAGCTGCTAAATTATAATTGATATGAGGTCTATTTGTTTTTCTAGCTTCTCCGATGTAAAATTCTCCATAATTCAATGGGTTTCCATCTCCCAAATCTATTATAGTTGGGTAATTATTAGTGTTACCAACTTGACCAGCACCATACAAAACTCGGTATCCTCCAGGTGTAGCACTGGAAGTTGGGGTCTGTTGATATATTCTTGTTAATTTTCCCAGAGGAGCTCCTCCTAAATTTTGGTTAACATTCATTTCTAAAATAGCAGATCGACCACCAGAATTAGTTGTTCCTAAATATAAGGAAGCCCCGACGCCATCGTTAAAATTTGCTTCGTCGCTTATTCTAACACCGAAGTCTGAAGTATTTGCATTGGTGAGAGTCAAATAATCATCGGTAGATGATAATGTAGATGTTACATTTCCCGAAGTTCTGACAATATTCCCGTTGGCGGATGTCAATATTACATTGCCAGTATTTGTTGTCAATTTTAAGTTAGCGGACGTGCTAATGTCCAAATCAGCAGTACCAATACTATTGCTAATATCAATAGCCGCGTCTGTAGTTACTATAAAACCCTGAGAGTCTAAGACTAAAGTGTTATTATTATTACTCAGATTTAACTCCGCGTCGATTGCTAATTGATTAGTTACCCCGGAATCATTAAAGATAAAATCACTAGTACCACCAAGAGCTCCACCAACACCGGTTGCGTTGAATTGTACCGCATATTGTGGACCCGCGGCAGTACTAGGTGCAGCTCCGGCATCTGTCAACGAAAGCCAATTTGTGCCATTATATAGTCGTAAATCTAACCCGGAAAAACCATCATTAAAATACGCGACATCGCCATCTTTGGGCTGTACGGACTGAGCGAGTACTCCCCCGCTAGGAGGGATAAAACGAAGTCTAGAAGATGGTTCGGGAGAATTTACAGAATCAGAAGCGTCTAAAACTAATCTAGAAATTGGGTCTTGTAGGGGAGTGCCAGAGGATTCAGTTTGTTTGGTTACTTTTATTTTGGGATCGTGTATAAAAGCACCATCACCACTACTTAATTGAATTGATAATTTCGGTCCCGAAGAACTTACTTTACCACTACTAGGTAATCTAAACGTCCCAGAGGAAGCTAGATTATTAAAATTACCTGTTACATTCATTCCAAAGTTAGTTGGATTAAGAGGATTTAGAAAATTCGCCATTTATTAAATACATTTCGTATATTTTTTAAAATATACGAATCAATTATTCAGAAGCAAACCAAATTTCAGATAATTTAGGAGTTTCCACTTCTAGAATTCTTCGAAAAGCGATAGCGTATTCTCTAATTTCCCATTGTGAAAAAGGTTCATCGCGTAGTTCAATGAAGTTGAGGACTGCTTGAGCAGATGCTGTCCAAATAACTTCGGTGTATTGATTAAGAGGCAGAACGATTCGTGCTTGTTCTTTAGCAACTCCCATATCCAAAAGCTGTTGATATACCTCTTGAACATGTGCGGTTACTTCTGAAAATGCTTGATTGGCTTTTTCCTGAATTTCTGGAGCACAAGATCCACATGACGCTTGTTTATTGTCTTTGGATTGTTCACGCCAATTACTTGGAACGTAATATTCCGTTACTGGTTTGTATCTACCAGAAATTTCATTCCAGGCATGATCTTTAGTGGAATCGTTAGAAGTGGTTTCACAGCCAATTACATGTTTATAAAATTGTCTCATGACAAATTCTGGTGCTTTAATTCGAAACCTAAACATCAAATGTCGAAAAGGTGACATATGTTTGTGTTTGTATAGATATTTGATAAGTCTGACGTCTTTTTTCTCCAATTCACTTTTAGCAGCGCCAAAAGAAACACGAGCCGCATTTACAATTGTGAGCTCATCTCCAAACATTCCTAGTAACTCTACAGAACCCTTATCTAAAACCGAAAATTTATGATTACTTGTCATTTTTTATGAAATATTTTTGTAATTAACTTCATTTTGAAATATTAAAGATTTGGGTTATTTTATAAAAATGTCTAGTTTATTTTCATTGATGACTTCAAGTAATCCAAATATTGGTATTTTTGAAGCTCTTGACACATATAAAACCCCCGAAGACAAATTCGTACCCCCCGAAGTTTTAGAAATGCAAAAGAAAGATAACGTAAAATTAAGAAATAATCTATTTCGACAGTCTCTACAAGAAAATGTTATCCCAGAAGATCATGTAGAATACTTAAAATCCCTGAAAGCCGGTGGATTCGAACCTCGTGTTATTTACGACATCGGTTCGTGTATTTTACAATGGAGCAAAGAGGCAAGGAAAATTTGGCCTGATGCAAAAATCATAGCATTCGATGCATCTTCCAGTCTTGAGTTTCTTTACAACAAAAAACGCGTTGATGATTATAGTATCGGAGTTTTAACAGATGAAGATGATAAAGAAGTGACTTTTTATCAACACGACATATATCAAACTGGAAACTCTTATTACAAAGAAATCGGGGGTAAAAATTCAGAGACTTTATTTAACAAACACACAGCTTATACACGTCGTGGAATGACTTTAGACACATTAGTTGCAGAACGAGAATTTCCATTGCCAGATTTGGTAAAAATAGATGTCCAGGGAGCTGAAAAAGATGTTGTTAGAGGTGGTATTAAAACAATTCTGAATTGTAAACATCTGATTGTTGAGATGCAACGCGAACAATATAACGAAGGAGCACCACTTGTTGATGAGACTTTACCATATATCGAATCCGTTGGATTTCATTGTAGAGCACCACTTTTTTGTGATAATGGAGCGGACGGAGATTATGGGTTTGAAAGACTCGAGGGTGAATTTGCATTAGTTTAAATTTAATGATTAATTCCTCGAGAATTAATCATTCATGTTTTTCGTGTATTTCTTCCTCTATTTTTTGAATCACGTCTAATTTTGATTCCAATTCGTGAATCTTTTCTGTTAACTCCTTTCTTGATAACTCTTCCCCCGTCGATTCGCTTCCATAATAAAGATAATATAGACCATTGTATATCATTCGTAATGTAAAAGTACTCACGTGCCATGTAATCGTGAGAGCAATATCAGCAAGAGTGAATATCATTTATTTGTTAAATGTTTTTAACAAATAATTATCTTAATGACCACCACAAGCCAAACACTCACCAAAATTTTCTGTTTTTGGCTTGGGTGGTTGCTCTTGATGACCATGATGTCCGTGATGACCATGATGTCCGTGATGACCATGATGACCATGATGTCCGTGATGACCATGATGACCATGATGTCCGTGATGACCATGATGTCCGTGATGACCATGATGACCATGATGTTTACGTCGGTGTTTTCGTTCAGCTATTTTTCTTCTCAAGTTTTTCAACCATCTAGCAACAGCATCTGGCGATGCTAAATCATCATCTTCAATTAAAACTACTTCTTTACAAAAATTGTCTCTGCAATTTTTACATGGCAAGCAATAAGTCAGAGACTCGAGAAATCTTCTCATCTGAAGCCTCTCTGTGTAGGTAGGTACTTTACTATATCCTTTAGCAACAGTGTCAAGAAATTTCCAAGCATCCGGACCCCAAAAATCGGGTAAGAAGTTCTGTCTTGGTTCTATTACGATTTCGGTTTCACCGTAAATAGGATTGTTTGGCTTCAAAAAGTGTCGATTGCTGACAATCGTTTCTGGATGACGTCTTTCATAATGACACAAATCATTTAATCTTGAATACATTTATTATTACACAAAAAAATGTATTGCTTAAAACTTTTTCGATTAATATAAAATGTCGAATAAGAGATATCTAGAATTTGATTCAACATATCGTAATAGAAACTGTTATCCATGTCCTGCCGAGTTTATCACACATGTAACATGTGTAAATCAAGACAATTCGGGGTTAACAGCCCACGATTACGTAGCTAAAGAGTACCCGACAGAATCGTGGTACCAACTTTCGTATGCTGGGGCTGATGCCTCTGATTTACTGAATAAAGAGTATGTGTTAGACCCGAATATCACCACCTCAGAAGATATAGATGTTCCGATAGTAATCAATGCTAAAAGTTACGCGTCTATGTGGCCGGTAGACTGGATGAATGGGGCTAGTCCTACTTATTTTTCCAATTTAAATAATCCATCTTCTGCGGGTTCTAACGGACCTATTAAAATAGGAAGTGGTGCTGCTTCTAAGACCACAGCTAATGGTACTACTAATTACATCAATATGGGAACGAGATTCCAAGGAGCTATATGCAATGGCGCGGCGGCTAATAGACTTAATTCTCCAAATAATACTGCTCAGAAAAACCAATTCTGGACCAGTACCACTATAAGAAATAAAAATATACTAGCACCAGAAAAATTTAGTGGTGGAACCGCGTCGGCTCCTCAATTAGGACCAAGAGCTCTAGACCAAGGAAAAGTCAAAGATTATTTTGCTGGTGCAATGCTGTTTAGATTTAGGAATAATCCA
>Ga0233414_10000584_pt1 | contig 14842 bp, 38 predicted proteins | sample Na_anoxic_10_MG_FD_189020 | JGI IMG/M metagenome (GOLD analysis project Ga0233414, IMG submission 189020) | Seawater microbial communities from Saanich Inlet, British Columbia, Canada - Na_anoxic_10_MG | ecosystem: Environmental > Aquatic > Marine > Inlet | place: Canada: British Columbia... | reverse complement strand
TTTCGTTCTTTTCACACCTTCAAGTGGTTGCCAATCTTTTTGGCAAACATTATGCGTACCTCCAGAGTAATCTCCTTCAAGTTCAACCTCTACTTCTCTTATGCCTACCACTTTCATTTGTTCTTTACCCCAATAAATATCTTTGTGGTAAACTTTTTGTCCTAATTTTAAATCCATTTTCGTTCCTATTAAACCGCCACATACGCACAACAAAGTGTATATGCCATGCAGCGAAAGTTAGTGCCGTAATTCAATCTTTAGTGGTCTGCACGACACATACACCCATTCGTTATCGTGAATTATTTATTTAATATTGTTTCCCAAAGTTCCTTGTCGCACTTCATACCAATCCATTTACCTACAATTGCATCTTGAATTTCTCGTTGTATCAACTCCCTATCGCTTTTTGATAGGTTATCCCAATTGTTATCTATGATTCTAACCATTGTTGATACGCTGTATGTCATTCTACCTAGTGCATATCTGAATGCGTAGATTATCATTTCTCTCTGTTCGTTTTCGTTTATATCCATTGCATTTCCTTTCTCAACTCACTATAACTTGTTCTATAATCACACATTCGTGCGATTTGTAGCACTATCTGTTATCGTTCAGCTTCTATTTCTTTCAATACATCATCAATGTCGCTATACTCTAAACCAAATCCATCACCTAGAATTGAAACATTATGCAAGTGCATTCCACATTCCGAGTACCTTTCGTTGGAATCAGCATTAGTTTCGTGTATATTCAACCTAAGAGTTATATTTTCAAGATTCCCCCAACTCTGTTCTACATCTAACTCTATTTGCGCATTATGCTTTTTCAGTAACTCTGAAAGTTCAGTTAAAAACGCTTTTGATTTTTGTACTCTAGCCATATTTATCCCCTTATTTTGTCAGCCGAAACGATAACAAACAACATACTCAATCACATTCGTGACAAATTATGTTGTCGCTCCGTTATCGTTCAGCTTCTATCGGTCTAAATGGTATCACCTCACCCAAACCAAAGCAAGTGGGGCAAACACAAGTCACTCTCTCACTTGCTAATTTATGTGCATACTCAATCATTTGCATACTTGGGTTTATAGTATTTTTTAAATATCTCTCTACATCCCTACTATATATTTGTTCCATAATTTCCATTCCCTTATTTAGTCAGCCGAACGATAACGAAGTATATAAATAAGCTTCACCAATTTATACACTCGGAATGTTATCATTCAGCTTCTAGTTGTGTCTTTTCCCAATCGTAGATTGCTTCAATCTGTTGTTTTCTTGTTAAGAATATTTCACCATTCATCATTTTAGTCGCCACTACTGACAATTTACGATGACTTATATAATCATCTTGTTTGCTACCATTATTGTAGTTGCGTAGCATTTCTAAGTAGTCTCCAATGAGTGACCGTGTTATATACCCACGACCGATTAAAAATTTTATTGCGATTTTTTCTAAGAATTTCATATTCCCATTCCCTTATTTTGTCAGCCGAAACGATAACTTCATCTATAAGCAAACTCCGTCAGCTCATAGTTGTGGCTCGTTGTATGCCATTACTGTTTCGTTTTAATCAGTATGGGTTATGTTTGCGTGTTTCAAGAACTCTCTCATTCCTTCCACTACTTCCTTATCATTCTCAACTAGTTTCCCTCTGATAAATATGTCTCCATTATAACAGAGTTTAATTAAAGGTTCGTCGTTCCCAAAGCAGAATGTAATCGTGTTTGGCTCTAGTTCTTTCTCAATAATATCAATACTCTCACCATTGAGATGAGTATAATGTAAAGTAATATCTTCCCCAGTTTCTATATCATATCCATCTAAGTGCATCTCATCAGGATTATGTCCTAAATCTTTGATGGTCTTGTCTAAGTCCCAATATTCATTGACACGTTCATATGCAAGTGGTTTGAACTGGATGAGCTCTGGGCATTCTGATAGGATATGGAACTCTTCAGACTTTTTATCTGCTGGATTTTTTACTACTTTATAGACTGAAATATCAAGTCCCATATTAATCTCCTTTGCTGTTGTAGTTAGAATATAGAAAAAGACTGACTTTCGTCAATCCCTTTTTTTATTTAATGTTTTGAGAAGTTACTTTAGTTTACATTGAGATACATATATGTACTGTTTTCTTTAAGTACTTTGAAACCAGAGTTAGCATAGTATTTCTTAAGTTTGATAATACCTTTATCAATTTCTTCATGTCGTGCTTGTTTCTCATCTTTAGTTTCAGTAAAAGGAAATTCAACCGTTGGATATGGAGTAATAACCACAGTGAATGGAGTGCCAATTTCTTTTGAAAGTATATGGATAACTGTTGAAATTAATTGGTTTGCTAAGTTCTTTCCTCGATGAGATTCATCAATTTTAACATCAGTAATAGAAACTACTAAAGCGCCGGCTTCTGTAAAATGATGGAGGTGGGAGTAAAGTGATTCTAACTCACCTGTTAAGCTATCCATTTGTTCCCATAGATTTTCTGATTCGGTGTTAATTACAAAGGCGCTTAAAGACCCTACTAATGGAGTATCCTCAGATTCAAATGGAGCCAACTCACTATCGTCATCGGCATCTACAAGTAAATTAAACTGATGTGAAGTGATATCAGGTGTTTCGTCGAAATCTTCAGCATCATCTATGTACCATGCATTGTGTCGAGTTATAGTGTATTGCATATTGATAGTTCCTTTGTTGTAAGTTAATCCTAATATAGAAAAGGACTGACTTTCGTCAATCCCTTTTTTTTTATTTAATTGGCAGTTACACAATATATCCCTATTTGGTTATATTGTGTAACTATCCTTCAGATAGGTGAATATAGCCTCTAGTTACCAACCATTATTAACAACTTTCATCACATGATTGACTTCCGCACTCTTCACAGTCTACTGGACTCCATTCACACCCATACTGCGCCCCACCATCTACCGTTGGCATTCCACATTCTTTGCATTCTCCGTCCACATATGAATTTGGTTTGCTCCATCCTTCACTACACATATCTCTTCCTTGTTTATTGTTTTGGTGTTCCTCTTAACAGTTGGTAACTAAGCGTATATGCCATGCTCGGCACATACACCCATTCGTTATCTACAACACTTCTTTTAATGTATCTATCTTTATTGTAGTTGTCTTCCATTCTTCAAATAGAAATATCATTTTTGAAAACTCACCTTTGTTTTGGGTTTCCACGATTAGTTTTTCAATATCTTTCTTTTCTTTAGTTAGTATTTCTAAAAGAATTTTAACTCTCTCTTCCATTTTACTATCTCCTTAGTTTGTCGTGCAGTAGATAACTAAGCGTGCACTTCATGGCTTCGCCACGCCATACACGCCCATTCGTTATGATTAATCCTCTAGCTCCTTATATTATCCCATTCCCTTAGTAGTTCATTGGGTGTCATGGGTGTTTCTGAATCTCTATTTTTACATAACATCGCTGCCACTCTTTGTTCTAGTATTATTAATCTAGCTTCGTAATCTATTTCATTTTCCATTTCAATCCTTCTGTTGTTGTGTTTTGTCGGACTAAATTTTAACCTTTTGGCTTTCTCATGGGATAGGTAAATTTCCATAGATTCATATAACCACATATTATCTTTATTCATATCAACACACTTGTCAATAAAGTGTTGTATTATATGTCGTTCGTTTTCCATCGTCTCATCTCCTTATTTTGACAAAACTACGTAATAATCTATATTTACACTTCTCTCTTCGTGTGCTATTACTTTAAGAACTTCCGATATTTTTCCTTTCCAGCAACACATCCCACCATATGCTGATATTATTACCACATCAACATCATTAGTTAAATGTTCTTGTGTTACTCCTTTTATTACACCTTCAAAATCTTTAATATTCATACATACCTCGCTGTTACGTTAATCCTAATATAGAAAAGGACTGACTTTAGTCAATCCTCTTTTTATTTTTATCGAGTGTAACACATACATTGACCTTCTACATAAACGATGTTGTTGGTAATCAAAGTGTCCACCTGACATTTAGAATCTCCTTTAAGTGAATTAACTAATCTAGTACCATGTGATGTAATTGAGTTGGCCTTATCTACATCATAAAACTCGAATGAATCAATAATAGGATAACAAGCATTTAGTTTAATCTTAGCAATTAAGTGTGACTGGTTCATAATGTCCCCTTATAGCTCTTTTTTGAGGTGACTACACATTTATCTAAAATTGATTTTTTATTTACATATTTAGAAATATCAGTGACAAGTTTCTTGACATCAGAGTCATAGAGGCCAACGCTATTGATACAGCCACATTCGATGATGTAGTAGTTATCACCACATAAGGCAATATCCATAACAAACGCTCCGTATGGCTGATACTCTTTACATCTGTCTTCAACGAACTGAATCATATCGTCAGGAATGTCAGTACCAGACTTACTAAGACGGAAGTTTTCTCTGTATCGACTAGCGGTGGATACTTTACCATCTACAATATAGGTTCGCCATTCCTTTCGGATATTGTATGGCTCAGATACTACAATCTTTGTATCCTGAGTAAGAGTAACATTATCATATTGAGTGATATTGCTACCCCAATCTTTAATTTGCTTGAAAGTCATTGTAGTTCCGGCAAATGATTTACTGTCGTCATCTGGTCGGATGAAAAAGATTTGGTCGTCGGGGTATTGCTTCTGAGTTACTTCTTTGAATGATGTTATATCAGCATCGGAGTTGAGCATATGCTTACCCCACTTATTGATATAGTTCTCCATTGAGAATGCAGATTCATCAAAGAATAGTCCAGTTGGATTGTTCAGTTGGTGATATATGTTATACATCAGAGTAGTTGACCCATAATAAATGTTGGTTTTTTCATCCATAGTAAACTTAGGGAGTTCTGCAGAGAATGGAATTACTTCAATCTCTTCTACTTCGACACCAAGTTTGTCACATGATTCCTTAAGTAACTTAAACTCTAATTGAGAAATTAAGTTGTTTTGGATTACCCATCTTATATTCATCTGTACCCCAATTGATTAAATAGAATGACTGAGATACCACCCATATTCCCAATAATTACATCAGTATTCGGATGTAGCTTTCTCAACGCTTCTATTGGTGTATCACTATCAATACCAATAGGTATATGTAGTTCTTCTTCAGTTAGTTCTACATAAACTACTTTACCGGTTCTTATATCCATAATACTTCCTCTATATCTGTTTTATCTACGAACCAGAAAGTATGTCCAGCTTTAGGAGCAACTAAGACTTCACATAATTTTAGGGTTTCTTTGTGTTTTTCAAGTTCTTCTTGTGTAAATATGTATTCCTCATAAGATTCACCGAGTTCGAATCCATAATATTTGGCGGCATCCTCATGGTCATCTAGTTTAATTATTTTAAACCCACGAGGTTCTCTCAAATCGGCTGGATTGAATTCACATATTCGTTTGAATTCTGCTTGCTTCTCAGGGTCTTCTACAGCGGCATTAAAGCCTTTCTTTACAGTATCCCATAGTTCTGCATCTGATTGCTCTGATACATCTTTATTAGAAGATGGTATAACCGTTTTGAGTTCTTCAATCTCTCTAAGAGCTTTCTTAGCGATGAATTGAAGGTGACTTGCATTCTGAGTGATGTCAAGTGCCAGTCGTCCATCTACAGTTGCACCTTGCTCCTCAGCTTCATCTAGGAGAACTTGCATTGGATTGGCAATTTGTTTGAGAGCCTTGATAGCAATTTGGTCTGGGTTCTCTACTCGATATTTTTTGAACTGGCTACGGAGGGATTGTCTAACAGCATCTTCATCACTCATAGATTTTGAACGCTTGTAAACTTTGTCACCAATATCAGAAACGAGTTGGTTGAGTTGTACTTCAGTTAGTTGGTAGGCTGGCTGTGACATTATTTATCCTTTTTCTTAAACTTAGGAATGGTGTAGTTATATCTAGGTTTTTCCCAGTCTTGGACTGTATTGAACCGAGTGACAAGCTCAGTTAAAATTTCTCTCCAATGAGATACACCAACAAAATATTGCATTTTGTTCTGGTCGTTTTTAATCCACGCACCTTTATTATACTTCCCATCACTTCTAATATTGAACATATACCGGAGTTTGGGGCGGCCATTGTGGTCAGCGATTCTAACCGAGTTCATTCTAACATCATCGAAACGAATGTAAACAGAATTGGTAGTAGCCTTATGCCATATATAAGCACCGATATCGTGCGCCTTAAGCTCTTTGATAAGGTTGTTGGCTACTTGTTCCAATGTATTTTTATCTTGCTTCACACGGCCTCCTATTGATGTTTAGGTATAATATAGAAAAGGACTGACTTTCGTCAATCCTCTTTTTTAAATAAGTAATACCTCAACAGAGTTTCCCATTACGTGCTTTCACAGAGGCTTTATTTCGCTAACTCTCCACAGGGAATCCCTGTGTTCGGCATTACTCATAAATTATTGAACGAGACAGGATTCGAACCTGCATGAAGATTACTACTAGGATTATCGGGAAGGGTTTGAACCATTCATCATCTTCTAGCTTCGCCCTACAGGAAGCCTACCCTAACCTAGCTTTTTAGCGTATAACCAATTCCGCCACTCGTTCAATAAAATTTAATACTCAGAGTTTAAACGTATCTTTGCTTCTAGTTGAGCTTTTTTACGTTTAATCTCGGCTTTCACTTCATTATATTGATGTGAATGGTAGGAACTAACCATCATATCAGTTAGTTGTTTAATAGATAGTGGAATAAGGTCAATCTTTTCCATTATAGTTGCCCATTTGGTAAAGGTTTGAGGTTATCTTCGGCGGCCCAATGTCTATAACCAACTTCTGGATTGTCTATCCATGTTTGTGTTTGGTCTCCACCTTTGTTAGGTGCGCAGACAGTACATACAACATTCTTGTAGATGACACGTTGGCCTATCATATAATTATTCATTTTTAAATCTCCACTATTTCAAATTTTTCATCAAGCCATCGCTCTGTTATCTTGATATATTTGGGTCTAACTAATTTATCATCAGTTGATACATCAAGGTTTCTTATACGGTAAATATTACTGGAACCTTGTATAATGAATCCTGTGTTTATTTGCTTATGATAATCAGCAACAACTTCAACTTGTTCACCTATTAGCAGTCGAGGCTCTAATTTGATGTCGTCTAGCTTGATTAATACTTCAGCAACTTCATCAAAAATTTCGTGATGATAGTTTTCTGAAGAACCATAATTAGACCATTCCAACATGAGTCTATTCGATGAACCACTTAACATTAGATTGCCTACTGCATCCGGCTCGTCAACCAAGCATACACTACCAACCATCGCCTTTACACAGGCAAGTTTTGAGGGGTCTTTAAGGTCGTTTGATGTTATCTTGACGTATGTGATGGTAGTTGGGTCTTTGGGCCCTGTAGTCATTGTAGCCAGCTCATTGAAACACTCAGGACACATATTGTTGTTCTGATGTTGTTCAGTAACTTCAAACTCTTTTTTACATCCCATCCAACAATTTGCTTTCATGTTACTTGCACCTCATAGGAAGTCTATCAGTTGAATCTATCTTTGCAGTAAGTGCAAACCTTCGATACTCTCGTATGAATATATATGCCATGCCACCTTGACATAACTCCATATAGTATACATGGGCATCAGTATTTTGATTTCTTAAAATATATTCTTTAAGAGTTTTCTTTGGTTTAACTGGAATAACTGGTGGAGTGCAGTCAAATGTAATTACATCACCGTCAGTATTTTGGATACAATCTTTATATTTATCATCTTGACATCCCAGTGCGATTATGGATATCATTATAATTAGAATCTCTTTCATTCGCGAGTCCTTTTTATTAATGGGACCTAATTAATCTCACTCGTTTTTACATCAGCTCGACATAAAGCCTTTACACCATCATCAGCAAGTCCTGCGGCCCGACCTGAGTCATAACCGTTTCTAATTGCTGCTACATAAGTATCACACCATAATTTTTGCTTAGTTTCGTTTGTAATAGTAATTTCCATAATTACTCTCCTTATGCAATGAATATTTTAACAGTGCAGAACTCTTCACCATTATCCATTTTACCACGATTCACAATTTCAGTTCTGGGTGTGCCTTTAGAACCATCTAGTAATCCGATTACATCTTCGACATCACATCCCTCACCTTTTCTAAAGGTCTCTTTGTGAATTTCTTTTGGTTTTGGTGTTCTAGCCATTACTGTTATCCTTTTTAATTGGTTTTTTTATCATGTACTTAATTGCTGTCCATGTACCAGTGAAAGCTCCAGTAAAAGCCAATATAATTAAACCTGTTACTGTTGGGTGTCCAGTGACACCATGACTACATATACCAAATAGGTGTAGAAATGCTTCCATATTAAATTCCTTTGTTGTTGACACTGAATATAGAAATCTCACTGAGTTCGTCAATGAGATTTAATATTTTTATTTAATTTGGAGTAATCTAAATCCATCAAAGTACATATTCCATGATTTTCTAAAATCCCATTTATAGTCAGCCCATGTAATAGGGAGGAAAAAAAGTATCCCTACTATCACCCAAATGCAACTGGCCATTATTATACGAATCCATCTTGGTATACGTTCCATTATATTTCCACAACCTCAACACCATCAATCTTTTTGATGAAATCTAGATTAGGAGTAACTTTCTCAGTACTCCTATCTATAAGTAAAAATACTCGTCGAGCAAATTCATCATCAGGGCCAGATAGACTCCATGTATCACCTAAACTATCAACAGTATCTATACGGTACTTATGTAACATCCATGGACATGCAACCAAAGTATCTACTTCCAATGTAATAGTTTCCATTCTATCACAACCATAGTCCATAAATGGGTTATTGAAGTCTTTCAACACAACTATCAGTAAGTTCCCACCACTATCATTATCTACTTTAATAGGACTTCCTACCAAGCAGTCAGCTAGTTCTAGTGCTTTGTGATTCACTTTACCTTTTTTACTAACTGAATGTATTTTAATCGCTAATTTCATCTGATTCATTCTCCCCTATAAACGTTTCCACAATTGCTACTCTGGCTACATCTATTAACCCTTCAACAAATACATGATGATTCTCCAGTACGGATTTATACATATATCCCACAATAATTAAATCTGATGTGATACTTCTCATGCGCTGAATGATTTGCTTAGTGTTCTTGCATTTAACAATTTTCTCTTCTATTGTAGGAGGTAAACCCAATCTATCATAATGTGTTGGGTATGATAAAGAAGGAATGTATACCATATTAAGTTTGGTATCAATACATTTCAGCGAGCTTAATATTATGTTGATATCTTCATAGTTATCATATCCAACACAAATCAAATTTTCATCACTTGAATTATCGATTCTCTTTTTCAATATCTCCTCAGAAATATACATACCATCTGATTTTGAATAAATTACGACAGTATCATCATCGCCTATTAATTCGAGTATTCGATTACTTACATCATCTTCATACTGAGCATTATATCCAAGTATTCTAACTACATTTTCCATTATTAATCCTTAGTCGTATAGACCATAACCCAGTTGGACATTTAGCTCATCGTCCCAGTATCCATTGAATACAGGAACTTTATCACTAGCATCAGGATATTCCCATTTGAACTTTGGCAGTGAATAACTTACAAATCCCATTAACAACCCAACGAAGGTGTCATGGTTGATGTATGTGTCATTAGCTTCGATTTCTTCCATCACTTCGGGTTTAATAAACTGAGAGCACTTATCTTTCAGAATATCTAAGACCCATTGATTGATTTGAGTCTCTCTGTAATCAGCACACACTTGTCTAGCATTCTCGGCGTTATATTGCTCTGTGTAGTTATCCAGAGGCTTAACCTCAGTGAAGTCGTCATTGTGGTTGAAAGAGATTCCAAGAGCTTTACAAGATGCTTTATAGGCAAGTTTCATCTCTTGTGGAGTTTTGTTTACAAGGATTGTTACCTTGTCAGATTTTCCGTGACCATCGCTAGACCAATCACCTAATACTATATCAATTTTTTGCATTACATTCCCCTTAATTACAAAGTTTATGAGCCAATTCTAAACATTTGTTCCAGAATTCAATTTCGGTATACATTCTATTATCTTCATGTTTGATGCTATCAAGTACTAATTCAATTGAAGTAATTGTGTTTAACTTAGCTGTACTCTTATCATTATAAATTTCATTACCATCAATACGTGAACGTGTAGGTGAATTACCATAAAAGTTATTATATATTTTATCCACTTCTATTTGATGTACATCTTCTTTTTCTTCAACTACATCTTCAGCCGCTGATTCATTTTCATGTATTACTACGATATCAAATAAGTCAGTATCAACGTCAACAATTGGACCACAGCTGCGCACATGCTCTGGTAACAATTTATGTAGAATTGCTCGGCTTTCAGATTCCATTGGGTATGTATATACATTAGGATGTAAATCCTCGAAATTTATTTTCAGAGCACACTTAATCAGCGTGTCATTGTATAAGATGGTAATTAAAAAACTGATATCGTTATTCATAGTAAATCCTTAATTTTATTGAAATTTTCAATGCCACACCAACGAAGCTCTACTGGGCATTTCTTCCAATGAGGGCATCTACCCTCTTCATTGGTATACAACCACTCTTCTTCCATAGTGGCATCATCGTTCAGACACGTTTTACACTCACCAAATATGTCACTTGAATTATCTTCAATGTAAACACAAGAACTACAAGCCCCTTGGTCCTCTTCATCATCAGAGTGGTTTCCGAAATGAGATTGCCATCCCGGTGTGTAAGTTAGCTCAACGCCTTTGTAACTATTTTTCATGGGTTCTCCTAGTAGTAACTGCACCTAAATTCTTTTGCATTTTCACGGGCATACATTGTAACTGAATTATATTCGGGATAATATAATGTAGTGATTGTTTGTGTATATGCCCCACCCATATTTCGTTCAAACAAAACTACGCATGATATGTATGTAATTTCTTCACTGGTAATGTCGTTGCATACATGGATGTCAGTTACTCCGCTCTTTTTATATTCACATGCACTTGACTTAACTGTAATTTTCTTATGAGACTCACTTGAAGTTGAACCGTCGCTTGACATTGGATTCCCATCGCTACAAGCCATTAGGAATATAGTTACTAATATGGTGATTAAAAATTTCAATTTATGCTCCTTTGTGATGTTACCTATAATATAGAAAAGGACTGACTTTTGTCAATTCTCTTTTTCAGTCTCTCTCTGAACTTGCTCTTTTAACGTTTTCACAATATGAGTGATTGCTAAATCATTCACATCCTTGGCAACTGGATTCGAGATGTACATATGCTCAAATGTTTGTAAAGCATCAAGCATGTTATCGATAGGTTTATTTAAGATATCATCTACCGTACATCTATGACGAGATGCCAGAGTATGATATACGATGTTACCATTTTTAAACTCTTCAACTGATTCATCTAATTCACTTTTGACTACAACTTTTAATACTCTGAGTGGACATGAGAGATGATGCTTATGATTCATCTTAACCCAAATATTACCGCCTCTGCATTGCTTTACAATAGTACCGACTTTACCAATCCACTTCTTATGAGTCATTGCAAAGTCGCCATTATTGCATATCTTAACAGGCAGTCCTTCTTTGTATTCAGATAATCTCATTATTTACTCCGGAGAATCACAGCAGATTACTATGAATTCGAATTCACCAGCATCATTTTTCCTTAGACATAGGCAAGCTCCACCACGCTCATCATCACCACCAAATACATCTACTAATGTATCATGGGCAAAAATACTCTCTTCAATTCCCTCAACTTCTTCAGAGCCGTCAAGGTCTAGTGTAATTTGCTTGAATAACTTTTCATCAAATCCAGCTAATCTTATATCCTCATCTTGGATACAATAACTGTAAATCATTTCTTCTGGTAAGTATACTTCACAACTTTGGTCAAACGGTTCACCACTACACTCATACTTATAATATCTCCCCCATGCACAGATAGGAACAGATTTAAGTGTAGGATATTTATCAAACATAAATTTCCACTCTCTAACTGCCGTATCTAGCATCTGTACTTTAAGCGGCTTTGCAAGTAGTATTTCGTTTAATTTTTGATAGGCATGTCTATATTCAGCTGCTGTTTTTTCATTCATATGACAAGACATCTCATCTACATGATAATCTAAAGCCTTTACGGCACATTTCAATTCGTCTTCAGTTAGTTCTAGTTTAAACATTTTCAGCTTCCTTGGATTTAATTGTATTAACCGTAAGTTTAACACCTACGGCATCTGCTAGTTTAAGTACTTTTTCAAGACTAACATTAATCTTTTTACCTCTTGATAATTCAGATAAAAAGCTATTACTCATGTTAGCTTTAGCTGATATATCCTTCATCATCATACCCTTATCATTTATACCTATTTGGCATAGAGTATGAACTATTTCAGTGACTTCATTCATATAATTCCTTAAGTTACTTAAGCAACTCGTTTAATTGGTGGAGTGAATCTTTATGATAGGCTTTGAACCTTATCTGTTCGTCCTCTGTCATTGACTCAAAGTCGTCAAATATATTTCTTAATCGAGTGACATTTTTAGTAATAGCATCTGTATGAATTTCAGCTTCAGCAAAATCTTTATAGAAAGGACATGAGATTGGTTCAATAACACCACCAAATTTCTCGATATACTCTTCAGCATCGAGTTGATTTTTAAATCCGGCTGTAAACTTAAATTGAGTACCAGTTCTTTGGATGATTACATAGAAGACTGCATGCTTCATTTTTTAGGCCACGAATTGTCAAGTATAGCGCTCATTAGATACACCTAACGATTGAGGGGGATAGTGGTGCTAAGGGGAGTCGAACCCAATATTGTCGGAAAGACCACTCTTATCGAAACACTGTATTGTAAAGTAGCGAAACATCCACGTCTTACAGCATTTCTATTCCTGAGCTTATGCTCTTACTTAGCGCCATATACATAATATAGAAAATTAGTTATAACAGTCAATCAACTTTCGTTAGATTTTAACTTAAAATATTGAGCAAGTCTAAGTTTAAGGAGTTCTTCTTTGGTATCAGTCACGAAATATGAATGATAATCTCTTGGGATAATAGAATCACACTCAACATACTTTGATATAATTAAGTTCTTGCCATTTTCATCATCAATATAATATTGTTCACCATCAACATAATTATTATATTCTTGATGTAGTACTACAATATTATATTCATCTGCAAGAGTACGGATAGTGTTTCCACTCATCCATACTTTAATTCTTAACTTAGTGTTTCCATTAATTAATTCCATAAACTTCTCTCCTATCTGTGATTATCTTTTTGACGAACACTTTTCTCTTCATCCAATAAGTGCTATTAAATCCTTCAATTAGAACCCGAGTACTTTCAATTTTAATAAGTTTTCCGATTCTGACGCTGTCACCATGTAACCAGTCATAAGTTTTATTCAGTTCTAACATATTCGACTCCTAGAGAAACAGATTACGTATTTACCTAATCTAATAATGACCCTATTATATGTATCATAACTGTCTCTAGTTATATAAAATAGGTAGCATGGATTCTTCCATACTTGTAACTTGCCGTTAAATAGATATAGGCCGTGAACTATCTCAGTGAAAGCTGGAATTTTAATCATTTTTTTCAACCGAGTACTTAATTTGGGTGACAGCTCTAATGGGATGAATGGCACGTATAAATATTTGTAGCTTTTCATGCTGTTCTTTACTAAGAGCAACCGGAAGTGCATCACCATTTCGGTAATAGATTAAACTAACTTCCCCATCAGGTAGAGGTTTCATTATTGGATTACTCATCACTGCCTCTCTAAATCATAAATATATTAAGTTCAAATGGATGTAGGAATTTGCCAGCATATTTTAGTTCACCGTTAATGTAAGTACCTTCTTCAGTAACCACACGGTCTAATTCAGGATATTCGTATCGATATACTACTTCCTCATCCTCATTATACTCAGTTTCGACTACCATATCAGGCTTATCAATGATTTGACTAATATCGTCAATTACACATAGAGCAGCATCTTCCCAACCAGTTTCAGATAATACATATTCTAGTATTTGTTCATCAACTGCACACATTAATTCATCGTACTCATCAGACACTAGCTCAATCGGCTCGTCTGAGTTATGCTCATGTATTAGTGTTTCCATAAAAGAATACAACGCATTGTATTTCAATTCAGTCTTCACTTCAATACTTAATAGCATTGTATCTGCATTGTCATCAAATTCAGATGCTTTTACTACTAACTCGATTTCGTATTTATTCATACATATTCCTTTTTTAAATTATAACACTGTCAAACTTAGAGTCGGCAATAGATTGAGCCTGTAGCTCAATGAGTTCCATGAGTTCGTCTCTCAATTCAACTAAATCATCAACTGTCTTACAGTTATCCATTTCAGATAGTACTGCTACTTCAAGTGTATTACGCATCATTACCTCTTTTTGACCTGTCGTAAGAAATTAACGCTGTTCTAGCACTTCGGTTCTGCTTAACTCGCTTCATCATATGCTTACGCTTAACGTATGTAAGTGCATCTTTGAATCGCTCTACACTACATCCACGCTCTTTAGTTAAATCACTTGCAATACTAAAGTCAAGATTGCTTTCCGGAGTAGTAAGAGACTCAGTAGGTATTGACATTGTGACCTTACCATTCTTGATATCAAACTGTATAACAGCCTTGATATCGTCTTCACATGTTTCCCCATCGAATAGCTGACAAGATAGTTCAAGGAAAGGAAATG
>Ga0233414_10000579_pt1 | contig 14908 bp, 14 predicted proteins | sample Na_anoxic_10_MG_FD_189020 | JGI IMG/M metagenome (GOLD analysis project Ga0233414, IMG submission 189020) | Seawater microbial communities from Saanich Inlet, British Columbia, Canada - Na_anoxic_10_MG | ecosystem: Environmental > Aquatic > Marine > Inlet | place: Canada: British Columbia... | reverse complement strand
TTCTTTCTTTCTGCTTAGCTCCTCTCATATTCTGATTTAATTTACCTTTCATCGCATTCATATTTATTTTACCGTTTTTGCCTAATCCGGGCATTCCCATTTGATTTAACATATCTTTCATATTAGACATCCCAGGCATGGTGTCCATTTGTTCCATTAAATCCATAGCTTCTTGCATTATTTCACTTTCTTTTAATTCACCAGATTTTAATTTACTATCAAGTTTGCTACCCACTTTTTTAATCATATTCATTAACTTCGCGGGATTTTTGAATAGTGTTTGAAATACATCGCCTACTGATGTTACTCCAGATATATCTGCATTTAATTCATTCATAGTTTCTTCTGTAATTTCTGCAGCAAGTTTACCTAAATTACCCTGAAGCATACCATTAATATGATTATGTAGATCTTCGGGATTGGGCAAATCATTTGGGTCAACATTAGATATATCGGGTGAAAATGGACTATCTCCACTCATATCAAAGATATTAGACATCTGTTCCATAGTTTCTTTCAATTTTGTTCGAAGTTCTTCTTCGTCGATTGCTTCGAATAATTTTGCAGTGTCACCAAATGATTTGCCATCATTTTCATTATTAATTACCGAAAATAATATAAGTTGCAGATATTTCCATATTACTAATTTTGTGTTTTCAGTAATTTCTTGGGTCCATAATTCCGCAAATTCAATCCCAGGTAGAAAATGTGTATCAATCTCATCATTTGTAAAAATATCTTCATTTTGATATAGAAAATCGAAAAATCTCTTAGGATATAGTTCTTTAATGTAATTAAATAATACACTTACTGATTCTGTATCATTATTATCACTAAGTATATCAACTAAGCCGGGGTCTAATGTACCAGAATGTTCTGGAAATGTTGTTAAAAGGTCTGTTGCAAAATCTTTCATCGCTTTGCAAAATTCTTCTGAAACAGTATTTGATTCGGACATTTATATATCTAAATCAAATAAATTATTTAAGTGAAACTAAACACTATTGTTTTGAAAATACATATTGCATAATTTAGTTAAATTCTGAATGTATTTTATAGACTTTTTTTTGTTATCATCTCCCATATTTCTAATTTTATCACGAAAAGACTCAATTGTTTTTAAAATCTTTCCTTTATTATCGCTTCCTTCAAAATCTTCATTATAGTCTTTGTTAATAAAGTATTCTAAATCACCTTTTAAGATTTGGTCTTTGTATAAATCGTTAATACATTCTTTCCATCCAATAATTATTGATTTTGGATTTATTTTAACTAAACCTTCTAGAAAAATACCGCTTGTTCGCAGATGAGAGTCATTGGGAAATACATTTCTTATTTCATTAACAAATTCTATTAAATGTCCGGTGAAAGCTTTTAAAATGCTCATATTATGTTATATGTATCATAATATGATTTTTTTAAATGATAATTAACGTTTTTGTCTAACCTCATTTGCACGTTCCATTTGCATTTTACCTAAATCTACTTGCCCAATTTTATTTGGTTCATAGTCGTCGGGGGGCGTTGCAATTGTATCATTTTGTGTTATAGTACAATAATTATGCATCTGGCGTGTACCGCCATTTCCTTTTGCAGATAATTCTTCAGCGCTTTGATCTAAATAAGAATAATTATCAGATAAATTATTTCCCATTTCACAAAATGAGAACGCTTGTGGTTCACCATTAAAATTAGTTGCTCGATTCATAATTGCCGTTTCACCAGGACTTAAATAATGAGTTATCTCTTTAATACCCGTAACTACTCGATTTCCATGATGCAATAATAAAACAGCTGGCACAGTGGTAATATTAGGAGGTAATAATAAACGTTGTCCTGTTTCCAAAATGACGTGTGTTGACCCATCTTTATGTTTCTCTCTTTTATCAATGCATACAAAATGTATATCATCTTTTGTTTTTGATCTGGCAATTTTAGTTATTAGTTCTTTACAATGTGTACAAAATTTACTATAATATAAGACAGAACTCATCTAATATTACCAAAGTAATTGAAACAAGAAATATAACTCAATAAAAAATTGATATAATAATAAAATATTTATGTATAGCAAATAATGAGCGCTGAAATAGTTGAGAAGCCTAAAGCTGATAGTCATTTAATATCATTTAAAGGGGAAGAAAATGGCATTTTAACAGTTATCATCGATGGTGTAAATGTGTCTTATATAAATGCAATTCGTAGAACAATATTATCCGACATTCCTACATTGGTATTTAATTGTTTTCCTCACGATAAAAATGATGCAGATATTCATATCAATACTTCGAGGTTGAATAATGAAATTTTGAAACAACGGTTAATGTGTATTCCTATACATATTTCGGATTTAGATCTTCCATACAAGGAGTTGATAGTGGAAATCAATCTCAAAAATGAATCTGAAAATACAATAGATGTTACTACAGAACATTTCAAAATTAAAAATACTACAACTGGAAAACATTTACAGGATTCAGCAGTGCGAAAAATATTTCCTCCCTGCCCTATCACAGGAGATTTTATTCTGTTTGCGAGATTAAGACCACAGGTATCAACAATTGCTCCTGGCGAAGAATTGTCTATTAGTGCTAAAATGTCAATACATACAGCAGCGGAAGATGGTACATTTAATGTTGCTTCAACCAGTGCATACAAATTTACCCCTGATAAGATAAAACAAGACGATGCTTGGCAATCAAAAATGGCTGAAATTTCAGCAGAAGAAAAAGAAAACGCTGATGTCATTGCTTTGTTGCAACAGAATTGGTATAATCATGAAGGCTTGAGATATTTTAAGAAAGATAGTTTTGAATTTAAAGTTGAAACACTTGGTGTGTTTACCAATGAAAATCTAATCAAAAAAGCTTGTGGAATTTTAATAGAAAAATTAACAAACGTAGGGCAAAAAGCGATAGGAGATCTTCCTGTTGAAAAATCGGTATCCACTATTGAAAACGCGGTCGATGTGAGGTTGGATGGTATGGGATATACTGTGGGTAAAATCATAGAATATGTTCTCAATAAGAATTATTATCAAGGTGAAAAAGTGAAAACATTGTCATATGTAGGATTTAGAAAAAATCATCCGCACGATGAACATAGTATTATCCGAATGGGATTTATTAATGATACATTTGAACAAGACCAAATTCCATTGATAAATGCAGGGAAAGGACTTATAAGAAATGCGTGCGAGGATGCTGTTAAAGTTTTAGCTGGTATAATGGAAGAATTTAACTAAAGCGACAAATATAAAAAAATTGAATTAAATTAATTATTTTATATAATAAAAAAATGACATCCTATTTAATTGACAAACTTGAAGCACTGAAAGAAGATGAAAATAAACTCAAAGAACAGCAGCGCGTTCTTCAGGAAGAGATAGAATTAGAGATAGAAAAGAAACGTAGATTGGAATTAGATGGTACAATTATAAAATTGCGAACACAAGTAGATGAAATTCGTAAAAACATCGAAGGCGAAATTATGCCTGATAATCGTCTACTTGTATTAAAATTTGGCAAACATAATTATACCCAGAAAGAACAAAGAGAAATCGAGTACGGCCGGGGACAGGACAGAGGGGGGAGGGAAATAGTAACACTTCTCACATTAGAGAAATTCAAAGATAATTTAAGTAAAGTGAGCAAGGAACAAATGGAACTTATGAATACCCAACGTGGAAATACGAAATTGAAACAACAATTGAAATGGTCACTTCCTCATCAAATTAAGATTTATGATGATATTATACCTATATTTACTACAATGATAGGTATAATGAAAAAACAAGAGTTTGAGATTGATGCTTTGAAATCAAAACTTGATATGTAATTAAACATTTTAATAAAGTATTATTATAATGTGTTATAATTACGAAGTATCTATTACCACATTTTTATTAGGCACATTTTTAACTCTTATAAATTTTTATTGTTTTAATAAAAATAATTTATATTTACTAATAACATTCATTTGGTGGGGTGGCGCGATATTAATGCAATTATGGGAAACATTATTATGGAAAAATTACAAATGCAAATTAATTAGTAAAATAGCGATGATTAATAATTTGATACAACCAATTTTGTGGTTATTAATATTATTTATACCGGGTTATATTAAAAAACAGAAAATTAATGTTAAAATGATTTTTGTAATTGTAGCACTATATATTTTTTATGTTTCGCAATATTTTAAAAATGATTATGGGTGTATTAAAACAAAGGAGGGAATTAATCTTAAATGGTGGAATAATAATATAGGAGGATTCATTTATATATTAGTTCAAATTTTATTATTTACATTAATTCTACCTAAAAAAATAATGAAGTATCAATTATTAATATTTTTAGTAAGTTTATTTTTGGGTAATTTATTTAAAATTTATCAATATAAACCAAAAACATTCAATGAGTTATTGTATGAAATATTCAGTCCAAAAAAATTCGGTATAGCCAGTTCTATTTGGTGTTGGGTTGCCGCTTTTTCCCCATTAATTAATTTTATAGTTTTTAAACATAACTTTTAAAATAGTTTAATGAAAAAACAAGAGTTTGAGATTGATGCTTTGAAATCAAAATTTGCTAAATTAGAATATCAATTTCACATCGACGCAAGTCATAATTCATAGAATACATAAGCTTTGCTGGCTCTAATGAATTTACATATTTGATAACTATTTGTCTTGATATGTAATGTCCCAATTCACGCAAATCATTTAAATAAATTTGATGCAGATTAAACATATGAACCCGGAATTTCTTGGGAAACTCTATCAAAGGTTTTTCTTTTTGTACATAACATCTTCTATAATTTTCCCAAATCTGCATTGTGAATTTATGTAAATCATTACGCAATTGTGTAAAAGTTGTTCTGTATTCTTTATAATATTTCAAAAATTCTCCGACTTTACCCACCTGTCGCAATGAGTAGTATTGAAACTGAATTTTAGGGCTATTTCCTTTCAATCTACGCACATATTCATATGTTGGGTTTCTTAATTTGCTGCGTAATCCTGTTGAAGGATTGTAAATATTTGTCCCCGTAATACGATAATCTAAATTCATTTGGTTAAAATAATCTTCCAAATCTTGCCATGACGATCCTTTATAGTCTGAATATTGTTCAAGTGTTTTAGGAAATAGTATATTAGGCACTTTACATTGATGTTTATCAAGGACGGTGACATTTGTTCCCTCTATTTTGTATAAGCCAGTTAGCACTAGATTAGTTGTTTGAAAAGGGATTACGACTCTATTATCTGGGTGTTGCAAAACAAATGAATAACATAAATTTTTATTAAAATGGTCAAATTCAATCTGTTGATTATTCATAGCTTCGAGAAACATTGTACGAAATGTTTTTTTGTTATCTTGATAAAACGCATATTTGCCTCCTAAACTATTTTTTGTTGCAATGTTCCACTCATTTAAATAATCATTCCAAAATAAATTTATCATTGTACCTTCTACTAATTCTTCTAGAATATAATTATCATATTCATCATCTTTGACAGATGAGAATGGTAAAGATTTGGGCGGGGAGTATACATATACTTTCTTACCATCCGTTAATACAGACCGAAATAAACCAGCAGTTTTGTAATTTGCTTCGCACAAATTATTTTTAATATATTGTAGGAAGTACCATTTTACAGTATCTTCGCAAATAACCGTCTTATGTTGTAAATTTTCCGGACAGTTTGGTAATGAGGCAATATCAAAATATTGGTCTAGGTGTATGGTTGGAGTATTAGACATGTTTTTATATGTATGACCAATTCTCTTTAATTCGATTTTAAATCAGTTTTCGTTGTTGAGATAATTTCTACTATAAGTATAAGATAATGTCTGCAGAAGAACAACCAGAACAAGAATATTTTTTAGAATTGGGTGATATTATTAGACTTGGAGCACCTGATAATGACAATCTTGATCAAATAACTTTTTACATTGATTATTTAGATGAAAATAGAGCTACTTTGGTAAATCCTGAAACCTTAGAGGAAATAGTGGTAAATATTCTAGACAATCAGTTTACGGATGAAAGTATAGAAGAAATAGAATTCATTAGTCGTCCGGTTGAGAAAGGATATGCAAGGCAAAATGGTTTAACGACAGGTGCCTGGATTAGCATTCAATTGGGAGGAGATGTACCTTTAACACTCAATGGTCAAATAACAGATTTAGAAAATGATATGATAGAAATTTCAACATATGGAGATAATAAAAAACTATATATAGATTTTGCTTATAAAGGGCTCCCATTAGATTTACCAATCGAAAACATTCGCTCATTTGAGCCCCCAAAAGCAAAAGAAGATATACCCGATTTAGATTTAAGCCCAGAGCTGTTAAGTCCAGAAGAGCTTGAACCACTGGGTGAGGATATTTTAGAAGTTCAACCAGTCATAGATGTTTCTACCCATCTAAAACAGGTCTTGTTGGACGCTGATTCAATTACTTTTGGAGAAAGTTTAGAAGAGATTACTGAGTTGATTCCTGTAAAAGTAACCGAAAAACGATTTGGTTTGGAAACACAGACAAACGATTTATTAGATGATTTATTATCTTCTATACCAACAACCAAACGAACACCACTGGTATTAAACAAAATACATATTATGATAGAACGGTTCAAACAATTACGGGAAATGTTTTCTATTCTAACCAACGATGGTATTGACAAACCAATTGTAAAAACGGCACAATATAAACCTTTAGTGGAAAGATTAGAAAAATTAAACAAGAAATTATATTGGTGTTTGCCAATTGTTAAAAACAGGAAAAAATTATATAATATCAAGGTCGATGAGGAAGCAGTTGTAGATGTAGATTTTATTTCTACTACTCTTGCGGAAAGTCAAATAGAAATTGCCCGATTAGTAAATGAATTTAAAACGAATAGTGTTCCTGACGCGCAAAATAAATACTTATATTTATATCGCAATCTTAATAAGCAATTAGAACCTTTTGCACTCCCAACTGATAAAGTCGATGTTATAATACAAAAGAGCGTTGATGCAAATATATTAGCTGTTCAGGATAATTTGGAAAATTTCGATTCAACCACGGCCAAAAATCAAGCCCCTCACAGATGTCGTTTTGTTCTTAGTTCTTATGACAAAGCTCTATCTCATATAACTTCATCTGATGTCAAGAAGCCATTAAGTACTGGGAAACGAGTTCAAATAGCTAGTAACGATAAAATGGCTATTACGGGATTTTTAACTTTGCCGGAACCAGCATTAATTTATTCTAAAATCAATTTGCCAAGCACATCCATATTATTGAAGGCACGATTAAATCATTTGATATTTAACTACTTTTCCATTTTAAATAATAGCACATCGGTAACGGATGAAAATATTGTTGAAGAAAGCGACGAAGCACCAAAGTATAATGCTCAAAATTTTTTGGAAGGATACAAAGCTATTAAATTTTCACAAAAAAATAATTTTGACGACAGAAATCAAGATACAGCATATAAAGATTTCCTAGAAAAAATAATTCCAAAAACAAAAATATTATTTGATTTGGTTAAAAAATTCATTATAAAGCATCAACAGGGAATCTCTTATTTGAAAATCATTGAATATTTAGAACCATTTCTCATATATCCAGATGATATAACATTCAAACAATATGAAAATATAGTGAGATTCATGGATGAGCGAATATTAATATTAAAACGCGAATTTATTAATAGTACTACAGATATACAACGCTATTTGAAAGCCACATACGGACATTTGCCAAAAACAAATAATAGTATGTTATTTAATTTATTAGACACAAGAAATGGCGTTGATAGTATATTCACTATGTATGGTCTAACTAATCAACCTATCTGCTCTACGGTTGTATTAAATACAATGATAGGAATTGATAATATGCGATTATTTTCAACTGTGGTAACACTAAAAGATATTGATTTATATCAACCGGTGGATATTCATGCTATTTTAGATCAGGTTCAAAAAGAAACAGATGCCAATATTACCGACTTAGAGAGTAAAGAAACCCAGTGTAAAAATCTTGTATTAGCAAAACATTATATGGATATTGATGAGTTAAGGGATGATGATTCTACTGATGTATATTTTGATAAGAAATATGATGTAACGCGTTATGATGTGGGAGAAGAATTCAGAGAAATTCGCGATGGTATGGATGATGCAGCCTATAGAGATTTTATTTTTAATCATTTAATGAAAAATGTCGGTTTAACCGATTCACAGGCAATTACAGAATCCGATGCATTAACTAATGGAAAACGCAGAGTATCTGAAGGCGATTATGCTTACATAGAAGATGCTAATGGAGAATTTTTATATTATAGACGGACAAATGATAATAGATGGGTAAGAGACGGTGAATTAGATGGCCTGCAACCTGGCAGTGAGATGTTTTGTAATCTCAAGAAAAGTTGTTTGCAAATTAAAAGTCAGTGCGGTACATTACCAATGGGTCAAGAAAAGGTGCGCAGTGATTTAACAAAGGAAATATTGGAGCAATTTGATTTGGAATTTAATATGGAGTATCAACAATTGGTGGATAAATTAAATGAAGATCTCAAAACTTATGAAAATAGATTGCCTATGTTAAAATTAATAAAATTGCATAGATTTTTAAAAGATGATATGTTGATGCAATCTATTGGAGAGAAAATTCAAGATAGAGAAATAGTTGTTTCTCCTTATGCTAGTTTAAGAGACCATATTCTGTCACAATCAGATTTTGTGCAAAAACAATCTAATATCTTAACTTTTGTAGCCAAAGTATGTAGAGAACCATATTGGAGTGCTACAGATCCTGAAAATGATTTTTGGTATTACTGTAAAAAAACAGATGTGCCATTATTACCTACATTTTACACTGAATTAGCAGAAGCTTTTACTAGAGGAGAATATAAAACTGTATTGGAACAAGTATGTGCAAGTAGGGGTCAAATAAGCGACGATGGAGAGAAAGTCGTTGATAAATATAGTGGTTATGTAATCAGAACAATAGAATATGATACAGGTGAAGGATTTGATGATGCTGGTTATAAAATTGTTAGTAGAGAAGTATTGGAGAAAGACATTGGTGATGTTCTGATTAATATGAGTCATAAGGAAATGCCTCAGCTTCAATCACCAGATGCTGAAATGATTTACAAAGTATTAAGTATGTTGGATAGGAGCATGGGAATTAATACAGAATCAGAATATGATTTTGTAATTAGTAATGTAGTTGAAGAAATAAAGCATTATATAGGGACAAAGACAACATATAATGCTAGGCAAAAAGCACGTCAAATAAAAACCGGTAAAAGATTTCCCAAATATGAAATTGCGCACGATGACACGCTTCTCACCTTCACTTTATCGTATTATTTAATTGCTATTCAGACAATGATACCATCTATTATTACAAAGAAGACATTTCCTGGTTGCGTGCGCTCATTCATTGGATTCCCGGTGGACCCAGATGGCGAAACATCGTCATTGTTATATTTGGTGTGTGTTATTTTGAAGCTGCGACAAAATACTAGACCTTGGTCAGCACTACCGAAAATTAATAGACGAAAAGAAGACAGTGTTACTACTAAATTTGCTGAAAAAGTAAAGAAACGAATAGTGTCTATTCTTAATAAATCTGTAATACAGCATAAATTAGAATCTAAAAGAGCATATTTTGAAGAGAATGTTGAAGATGATATTCCTGAATTATTTGATGTTAGACAGTGGATTACATTTTTACCACCATTATTTCCAGTAAAAATGAAACAAATTTCTAATATAAGCAAGACTTTTGAAACCGTATTAATCGCAAATTTACAAAGTGGATCAAATAATCAATTCGGTCAGTTAAATACATTGCGCGGTAAACTAATAGCATTTTCGTTTCATATTCAAGATTTAATTCAAAGAGTTGTTAATAAAGAAGCGCCTTTATTAAAAAATTTATCTGATGAACCGATGTTAGAAAATGCGTGTTGCAACGAAGGTATTCGTGAAACCATTCGTTATTTTATGGATAAGGAAGGAGGTATCAAAAGGTATAATGGTATAGTTGTTAATTTGGAACGTATATTAAATATAGTTGCGAGTTATGAAACAGTCAATTATATTTTTTCACCATTAGATACCCATTTAAAATATCAAAAATTATCGGAACATTTTTCCGAAGAGACAATTTATGTGTCATTTATACGATTTTGTGAATTTAATATTCCATTTGAAGAACATATTCGTAATATATGCCGAAATCCAATTGTGCAACAAATGCGTAAAAGAATGAAGGACGGCTTAGCACAATACAATGATGATGACGATGGTGTTCGAAAAGTTATGCACGATGGTATCGACAAATTAAAACACGAAGGTATTGTTATTTCGCAAACCACCTTTTATCAAATTCTAGCAGCAGTTAATAAAACCAATATTATTGACATAAATCTTCATCCCGTAAGATTAAGCGAAAGAAAAGCATTGGAACTTAAAATTACAGAATTAAAACAGAAGAAAGCGCCCATTATTTGCAATCTCGATATATTGGATGCGTTTACAGCTCTAATAGACACATTTGATACAATAAGACAAGGTGATAATGAAAGTTATTTGGCTATGAATGTATTTTTAGATAAAAACATCGAACATTTTAAAACGCAAATTACTTCATTTTTACATATAAATGGAGGGGGAACAACTGAAGCAGAAACATTTTTTGACAATATGAACAATTGGAAATTAAGAGGTGAAAATATATATATGACACAGGAAGATGAAACAAGTATTACAATGTTTACATTTTACAACACATTTATTAAGAATATAATGCGCGTGTATCCAAATATGATTATGAATAGCGTTGATTATAAGACTGTTGCTTTACCTCCCAATTGGAAAATCAGTGAAAAACATATTACAGATGTTAAAGCTTTGATTTTTAGTGAAACAAGTAGTTTGCAAAAATTTTATAAAGATGCAGAACTATTTCCGGTGTTAAAGTATATTCAAAAACAAAGCAAAGATATTATAGAATTAATGGATGCAACCAGTTTATTTGCGGACTTAGTATTGATAAATAATACGGTTGAAAGTACTATTATGAATGGTAATATATTGGGAAAATTAGTAAAATTTTATATGTTATGCAGTATATTTATATATATTAAATCAATTGACATAGATTTGGAAGCGGATGATTTTGAAGAAAGAGAATTAAAATTATTAGGTTTAACAGATGATGCTGGGATAGAAGATTCTGTTCGTGAACAAATTTTAGAAGGTAAAAAAGATAAACTCGAGAAGAAAGTAGCTTCTTTGTTAGGAACATATATCTCAATAATGGAGAATCAAAAATCGAAGATGAATTTAAATAATGAAGATATTACTAAAAATGTATTGAAAGCTAAGGAAAAAGAGAAAAATAAAATCACAAAAAATTTGGGAGATTTAGCCAAGCCCGAGCGCCAAGTAGAAAATATTCTTAAAGAACACCGTTTGGGTAAATGGAGTTTAGGTCAAACGAGAGCCTTATATGAATATGATGCTAACCAATATGATAAAGAAAGACAAGAAATAGAGGATGATATGTTAATGGAACTACGGTTAAACAACAATGATGAAGTAACAGCAAGAAACAGAGAAATATATCGACTTGAAGATGTTGAAGAACAAGTGCACAGAGAACGCATGAATGCTGAGTTAATGACATCATTTGCTGCAATGGCGGATGATGATGATTATGGAGAGAGAGACGGTGATGAAGGATATTGAAGTAATTAATTAATAAAAACTAATCTATATATAAATTATTATGTATAGATCATTTATTCGACGCAATATTACATCAGTGGCCATTATTATTTTTGTTGTTATATTTTGTCTAGTGCAAGTGTATGCGCCACATTTTCTATATAATGAAGATGGGTCCTTGCGACAGTTTGGCATTGGATACAAAAAAAAAACAGTAATACCTAATTGGTTAGTAGCGCTCTTATTAGCAATTCTTAGTTATTTATTTGTCTTATATTATTTAGCAATTCCTAAATTAAAATTTTAATCTTGTACGGTAAATAATTTTGGTTTTGATTCTTCTGATTTCGATTTAGCTGTTTGTGCTTCAAATTTAGCAGCAGCAGCTTTTCTTTGTGCCGTTGGAATATCACACGAAATTTCCAATAAGGCATTAAATGTAGTAGAAATAACTAAAGCTCCGCACAATCCTATCCACATAAATTCAGCAATTGAATCTTTTAAAACTACGAATTCCAATAATTTGTGATATGCCGATTTACTTCTATAACCAGATTTTAGTAGTTTATCTTTATTCATCTTGTTTAAGAATAATTCGAAATTGAATGGTGTTATTTCATTTATAACTATTGCCTGGTTATCGCAAATTTTTTGTATCAATGGTCCCAAATCAACCCCATTGGTTTTTTTTGATTTCAATAAATCAGAAAATGCGCCCCCAACACCCAACATATACACTACCACATACCCTATAGTATTGGAAAATGGTGATTTCCATCCTGGTAATATTTTCATTAATACCATTATAAGCCCTAAAATAAAGAAATTAGGAATGAGTGTATAAATAAATGAAGTCACAATCTGAGGTGTATCATTGCAAAGTTCTGCCGAGTTTCGAACATTGATAAATAATTGTGATCCCACGACTAATACAACATACATTAAAGAAAGTATAGTGGCTCCTGACCCAGATGGTACAGGGGGGCCTTTTCTATCAATCAAAAAGAACTTAGCTAAAAAATATGTAAGTGTTAAAAATCCAAATATACCTATTGAGAAACCTGCCGAAATCATTGTATATAATAATTATGTATTATATTTTTCATTTTTTGCTTTTATTAAGTATATAGATGTTTTCAGAAAGTGGACCGATTTTAACCGAACCCGGTGTCAAATATTTTTTAAGAGAAACATTAAAACAATGTCACGATAAAAGGGCTACATATTATAATGTAATATGGAATTGTGGTTTTTTTTTATTTTTATTAATATTAATTGGAGTGATATTATCCTACAGAAAAAGACATAAGTTGACTCCAGAAGAAAAGAAAGAAAAGAAAGAAAAAGATCACGCGCACGTGATGGTAAAAATTAAGGCATTAAGGGAAGAAAGAAAAAAAATGAATAATGAAATTATCACAAATCTCCCTAAATTTGAAAGTGGTTTTGAGGTATTGCATAAAAAATATTATGCCGTATAAATATAAATGGATACCCCACCATCTCCCACTTTTACTGAGAATCCCGGTAAATTGCCCGTTCCACTAACATCTGATACAACCGAAGACGACGACCAAGGTGACGAATCACCTTATTTGCCAGAAAGTCCTACAGGGGGTCCTGATGACACTCCTCAAGAAGATATTAAAACACCGTCATTAACACCTAAATCCCCATCGTCTCGTGATTCATCCAAAGTTGAGGAAGCAATGAGTCGTTATTATAAATTAAAAGGTGCATATGATATAAAATACAATAATGCAAAAAAAAAACTTACTGCAGCTGGAAAAGGATTAAGTATTGATGCAATTAAAAAGAAACTAAAAAATCTGCGCATAGGATGTATTAATTGTAAACAGAGTGGTGGAACATTATTCACTGATCCAATTAATGGTAGAAGTCTATTGACTGCTAAATGTGGTCACGCAGAAGATCCTTGTGCTTTAGATATCCAAATTCAACAAGGAAAATGGATGTTACTCCCTGCCGCTGCAGAAATGACACAAGATAGTTTAAATACAATTAAGGCAGATATAATTGATTTAAAATTGGATTTACTTTTTGGTTTAAGGACAGAAGAACAAATTACAGAACAATTCACTACTGATAAAACTACTTACAAAGAACAGACAAAACAGTTAACTCTTCTAACAGGGATTATTGAATCAGAAAATGAAATAAGGATAGATGGACATGAGGATGATGCGCCTAGGAAAATTTCCATTAAACAATATCTGGAGATCAAAAATGCTCAATTGCAACAATTAATTACATCATTTAAAGATTTAATTGCTGAATATATGGCAGATATAGATGACATAGAACAATCGAGTCAAATTCTGAAGCAAGCATTAAATTTATATGTAGAACAAATTTTCCCTCTTATGACCAAAATGCGTGAAAGTAAATATGCGGTTACTATGATGGAGCAAGAAGAACCCGGTTTTTTTATTATGAAACAGGTGAAAACGCTTTTAAAAAGATTAGATTTTGAATATGAATCTGGGCAAATCATATCGGATAAAAAATAAAATCAATATATATATGAAATTTATAAATATACCAGCATTTATTATTAGTTTGTCGATCGGTATTTTTTTAGTTTACATAGGAAGTCCTAGACCAGACATAATATATGTCTATCCTAATCCTGATAATCTACACAAAATGCAGTATAAAGACAAAAGTGGCGCTTGTTTTGGATTTGATGCCGAGCAAGTTACTTGTCCCACGAGAGATGACTTAATTAGGAAATATCCTATACAAGAAGGGCAGAAAAGGAAGAAATAAGTTTATAGTCTTTATATATATATGAATATCAATTTTAAACGATTATTATATGCTCCTTTAGGTCAAATAATTATTTCTATGCTATTGGGATTTGGGTTAGCCACATTATTTAGAAAGGCGTGCAATAAAAGGAATTGTTTAATATTTAGAGCTGCCCCATTAAGCAAAATTAAGGGACAAATTTTTAAATATGATGATAAATGTTATAAATTTAATCCAAAATCCGAAAGTTGCACAAAGACGAAAAAAAGTGTAGAATTTGCGTAATACAAGCCATCTATCAATATAAGATATTATTATATGGCTGATTCGACTAGTATAGATGACCTACCAGGTGGTAATACCGAAAAACAGAACAGGGTTGTATTG
>Ga0233414_10000578_pt1 | contig 14909 bp, 12 predicted proteins | sample Na_anoxic_10_MG_FD_189020 | JGI IMG/M metagenome (GOLD analysis project Ga0233414, IMG submission 189020) | Seawater microbial communities from Saanich Inlet, British Columbia, Canada - Na_anoxic_10_MG | ecosystem: Environmental > Aquatic > Marine > Inlet | place: Canada: British Columbia... | reverse complement strand
TACTATAAGTCCAGTTAGGTGACAATTGTCTAAATGATTGCTTCTCAGAAAAAATAAGGTCATACTCAATCCTTACAATTTCTTTCCCTTTATCATCAAGGTTATTAACTAAAGTTGCCCCTGATTTGTATAGAGGATATGATTTTACTCCATCATAGCCATTTGCCATTACTGTTGATGCAAGAAATGCAAGGCATACCATTGCGGTTATTAATATTTTGTTCATAGACTATTTCCTTTGTTAAGTCACTGAACTAAATATAAAAATTATTTTCTAATACGCTTTAGTATTTCTTCATCTGTTTGTAAGTCATTAGATGGTACATCGTCACCCACAATAGCATCAGCTGTGCCCATATTATATGCTATTTGATATATAGGTTCGTGAAGTACCGATGATGATTTACCTTCAAGCTCATCATTAAACCCTTGCATATAAAATTGCAATAATACCGCATCTGGCCATATATCAATTGACATTAGATTTCCTTTGTGAATTCATTTCCATCATCTTTACTATAACGTTTTTATACACCCACTTAACACCAGACTCAGTTCCGGAAAAACTAGCAAAGTCGGGTCTATGGGTAATGATGTGAATACTTAACATACATTTATCCACATTTCTAAATTCAAAAAATTCTGATTGGAGTGAAAACCCTAATTCAGAATCATCTCGAATTACATATCGTACCATAGCAGAAGATTGCCCTTTATGGGCAACCTTTATTTCCGCAAAAATTTTGTTATGGAGCATTAAGACTTCACGCACTGCAATTTACTACCATTAACAAATAATACTTCAGTTATTCCATCATAGAGCATCATTGTATCTTCAATAGGGGCATCAGCAATCTCTTTACAGCCTTTATCAATATCGTAGCGCATCTCAAGTGTATTACCATCTTTAGAGATTAGTGCCATTCCATTTTGCTTGACCATAAAGTTCACAGTACGATAACTAATATCACTTTCAGATTCTATTGAATAAAGTGAGAAGTTTTCACTGAAGTAGATGATATATCTATCATACTTACCATTAAGTTCAGCAATTACCACACAGAATCGACCTTTACATGATGCATCTATAATACGATATCCATCTAATTCAGGTACTTTAGTATTAGCTACACAGTTAAATGCATATGGGATAGTCATGCGACATTTACCATATAGATTTTGAATAGCAACACCTTCATATAGCTTAGTATTGTTACTCACTACACTCGCGAGTTTCTTAGTGACAAGTTTTGTTTTACCCAGTACCATAAAGTGGTGTTGGAATAATCCATCATTTCTAATAGTATAAATATATCCATTAGTAGTCATGAACTCATCAGCAGCCACTTGCCCAATCTCATTTCGGTTTAAGTCAAAGAATCCAAGAAGCTCTGAACGCTTAACGCCGATTACAGGTGGGTGTCCCATTACCTTAGCAAGGCAGATATCTTTTGGCTTACGAGTAAAGTCAAAAATCTTTCTGTCATGTTTATAGATAGCAGTTTCTGTCACAACATATCGTGTACCCTCGAACATGTATATGTCCATGATATTCTCAAGGTAATCGTGAACAAGGTCGACGATTAGACCAGCCGCACTGATAATCTCAATTGGAGAGTATCCAGAAGCCATTTGAGTAGCATCTGCGAATGGTGGTACTGTGCGTTCGAATTTATCAAACACTCGTTTATACCAGTCTAAATGAGCTTTAGGGATGACAGAGAAATCTCTAAGAGCTTTAGGAATTTTAACATCTGGATTAAATACGGAAATTCCGTCTTTCATACGAGAATCAAAATCATTATTTTTGTAACTTGGGTGACGGCCTTTAAATGGGTGAATTCCAGTGTAAAGTTGGAATGTAACTACAGCCCATGAAAACCAGTCGGTTTGTTTATTAAAAGTACCAAATGGAACTTGTCTATCACGTACACTATCCATGATAGCAGTGGCAGGAAAACTTTTTGTTTGATATGAATCGACATCAATGTTATAGACATTTTTGTACTTACCATCAACTAGGAAATTCATTTCATTATAATCACCAGCGACTACACCCTTTGCATGAATCTCTTGTAAGGTCTCCTGCATCTTAGTCACCATACCTACTACCATTTCAGGCGTGATGCCATTCTGTTTCTTAAAAGTCTTTACAAACAGGCGTGAGAGGTATTCAGATGAAGATAGGTATGCCATTGTAAATCCAATAGCTTTTTGAGTCTTTGGGTCATGTATGATATCAATAGGAGCAAGAACATTAGGAATCTTAAGTGACTGAAGTTCTCTGATTTTTTGCTCTGGAATCATTTTATTAACTTCATGGTAAATCTTGTAGGCAATGTTTCCTTTGCGGTAAACAACGCCTTCGCCGCCTTGGGCAAGATATTCATTATCACCTAACTCGATGATATCAGAACCAATCTGTACTTTAATTTTACTACTCATGATTAATCCAAATCGTTGCACATGACACATCATCATAATGTTCAATGTGTGATTTTTCGTTGTTGAGTTTGATACGCTTCATACGGCGCTTCACGAACTCACCACCGGTACTTTTGTAATTGGTGTATTCGTCTTGCCATATATGCTCAAACGTAGCATTGATACGGTCTCCTGCACGAACTGGAGCATCTTTACCAAACATGTAGCTCTCAATACCATCACTACTTAAAGTGATTGACTGTAACTTATCAGATTCAACTACACCGCTTATACATCCATCATAGATACTTAAGAATTCGTTTACTGAAATAGGGCCCGGCTCGTCATACCATTTAAAAGTCTCATTCACCATACCAGAACCAAACTGTTCCCGATACCCTTCTTTGCGACGAATATCCAAATTATATGAAAGGTATGGTGGTGCATTGTCTGCATATGAAATCTTAACTACATCTTTTGAAACACCACTTGAGTCATCTTTCCATTTGAGTATGATATGACCATCACCATACATGAAGTAATAAGTCTTACCTTCCCATACAAATGCGACAAGTAATGTGGCATCCGCAACTGAGGTATGTAAGCTAAGTGCTTTAAGAGATAGACGCAAGTTAAATAAGATTTGTTCTTTAAGATGAGTACGTAGAGCAATAATATCTAAATCTTCAAGAAGGTTTTGGTTAATTATTTCCATCAAAGCATTGCGACACGCATAAGTCAATAAACGCGAACCGACATCAGTATCTTCAGATGAACTACATCCATCAGAAACTATGATATAGGGAATCCCCATAATAGTTCCGTGAGTTGCATAATCTTCACATACTTCATGTGTCTTACCAATTTCGATATAAGAGTCTAAATTAAATTTCATACTAATCTCCAAAAGAAAAAGGGGCCGTAGCCCCTTTAATTAAATGTTCCAGCTAACTGGCTGTGAGGCACCGCCAGTTCCCAATACCTGAGAGGTACTTGAAATACTGTTACTCACCCATTGAGCAAGTTTGGCAAGTTTGCCGGGAGAGACATCACCAAGAGATACATATTGGTCGAAACCAGCATCTGCCTTATAGCTATCAAGCTCTTGCTTTAAGCTAGTGTGGTTATCATTTACTCCGATAAGAATTGCATCAACACTTTCAAGTTCTTCGTTGATACGAATACTTTGAATAGTTGATTTGATTTTATCCATATCAGCTACACGACTAGAGTTCTCACCACCATCAGTGATTACGAAGAAGATACCATTACAAAGATACTCTTGAGAGAATAATTGCTTACCGTAAGTTTGTAGTGATTCAACTGCATTCAAACTGGCATCCCAAAGAGGAGTCATTCCTGCAGGGTTTACACATCCATCATAGTCATCAACATTAATGTTAGACAATAGAGTGAAGCCATGAACTTCTTCAATACCGTTGCTATTAAAAGTTGCAACACGGATTAAAAGATTTTCGGAGCGAGGGCTTTTCTTACAAGATTCCACCACAGATTTAACTGCAGATTCCAATTGGTCCTTAAAACCATGAACTGAGCCAGTGGCATCAACTAGGATTTGGACGATGGTGTATTCAGAACCTTCCAGTTTGTCAATTTCGACAGCACTGTATTTAAAATTGGATACGGTTTTGTGAACCTCTCCAGCATCTACATTCATTAAATTTGGCATTTTTATTTTCCTTAGCTAAAAAATTTGTCAGTGGTTGAGGTGCGCATTCCGAGTGCAACCATTTCATCTACGAAATCGGTTCCCATTTGCTCGAAGCCTGTTACGTTAGAACATGCATCTTCAAGAAGAACAAACTTCTTAACTTCAGATGGGTCAAACTCAGAGGCAACATCACGGATTGTATTAGCAACACAGTGAGATAGTGCTTCACCTGCAATAAGAATTTCATTGCTACCACTTTGAAGTGCTTTGATAAGCTTTGCGTTAAGACCAGTAGTTTCATCTTCAGGGTCTTCAACGTCGGCACGAACTGCACTGTAATGCTCAGTAAACATGTTAGAACCTTTAGGTACTTTATTAACAAGCGCAAACTGTTGTTCCCAAATAGTAAGTGCGTCATTAAGCGTAGGGTCTACTGTTTGGCCAAGAGTACCAATTAGACAGTGATATGGCCAAATGATAAGAGCGTAGCGGCCATTCGTTTCTAAAGACTCTACATAAGCCTGTGAACGTTTCTGGAAGCCGGGGTTGTATGCACGCCATTTACCTTTACGAACATCTTCAGCCGTAATGATTGTAAATGGGTCAGGGTGACCGCCTTGTCCATTAACCCACCAAATTGGGTGAGCGATGTGAAGACGGTTATGCGAATCTAGTGTTAAGTGAATGTCATCAATTTGGCCGATGTTATTCGTAACCATTTTTGATAGACGTTCCATGTCCTTGTCAGCACCCGGAACATAAAGAGTCCCATTAGGGTTACAGAAGTCATGTTGTGGGTCGATAATGAATAATTGCACGTTTTTTTGCATCTTATTCTCCTTAGTGGTGGGTTGTTATCACATTGATAATAAGTAATATAGATAATATAACGCAGATGTCAATCACTTTTTATCATTTTAATAATTAATCTGCTATTTTTCTTCTAAAGATGTCACATATGGTGCAGTGTGCTTGTGTTTATTTACGAAGTGGCGTTTCCATACGAACCATAGAGTTTCAATAAAATCGTCATTATTAAGTGCACGCTCGCCCTGCTTGAGTCCTATACATTCGAGTGTATTAGTAAACGTAGCTCTATCAGTTACCCCATCAACGGCCTCATAGTATTTAAGTAAGAACTTAATAGCAGGGGCCATTTCATTGTAACTCATACCGAGTTCTTCTTCATCAGTCTGGCCATCCCAAAGTCCGGCACTTGGAGTTGCATCAATCATATCCAAATCCAGTTCATCGATATCAGCTAGATGGTATAACAATGCATATACTTCATACTTGTAAAGTTCACCCATAGGGAATATGTCAGCCAACGCATCACCACCCTTGGTATCATAACCAATAAAGTCTTCACTTAAATTACCTGTACCCATTACACGAGCCGCTTTACCAGTGGTTTCGGCAATAGTGCAACAGTGAGCATATAAATGAATCATTCTCATACGGCTACGAAGATTGCCTTCATTTAGAGTAGACATCTTACCATAACCATCCATGAATGCATCAACAGGAGCCCCAATAGAAGATACGTGGTATTTGATTCCTAATTTAGTAGCAATTTTTTGTGAACGGTCATTAAAAGTATCAGCATCTAACTGGTTGTATGGCATTCCGATACCATAAACATTCTCTTTACCTAATGCTCTAACACAGAGAGCGGTTAGTAAAGTAGAATCAGCACCACCGCTCATCCCGATTACAGCAACTTCGACATTTTTCTTAATGTCATGTGTGATTACTTTAATTAATTCTTCCATCTTATCCATAGTAGACACTCGGTCATACATATCTTCAATCCATTTCATATTTTACTCCTTACCAGTTTCAGTTAAAACATCTTCAATTTTGAAAACTTTCTTTAAATATGATAAAAATTCAGGGTCTTCACACATACCCTTACCTGAGCTATCGGAAATCTTAGCAACTGGATTCCCATTACATTCTACCATTTTCATAACTACCTGCATTGGAGTAATACCAACATCATTTGTTAAGTTAGTTCCAATACCAAAACTTGTTTTAATACGACCACGGAAACGCTCGGCCAATTTGAATGCAATGTCAAATGTTAATCCATCACTGAATACGGCAGACTTAGTTAGAGGGTCAATACCCAATTTCTGATAGTGAGCGATTAGTTTCTCACCCCATTGGAATGGGTCACCTGAATCGTGACGACATCCGTCATATAGTTTGGCGAAGTATTTGTCAAAGTCACGTAGGAATGCGTCGAATCCAACTACATCAGACAAAGCGATACCAAGTTCACCTCGATATTCTTTAACCCATGTATCTAATGTAAATCTCTGTGAATCGGATAGTCGTACATCCATTCCCATACAACCCATAAATATTTCATGAGCCATTGTACCAATTGGTTTCAAATTAAATTCTTTTGCGAATAGTACATTACTTGTACCAACGAAAGTAGTACGGGGAAGTTCTTTGGTAAGAGTAGCAACTACTTCACGATGCCAGTCATGGCTAAAGCGACGACGAGTACCAAAGTCTGCAATTGTAAAGCGAACCATATTACCATATTGTTTAGCTTCTTCAATTTTAGAAGAAAGGCGATTACGGGCTTCAGTCAAATCAAAGTCAGGATATGTATTTGATGTGTAAACTTCTTGAACAATTGCAAGAACAAATACTTCAAACCAGATTACTTGCATCCAAGGGCCATTTGCCTCGATACGGAATTCACCTGATTCATCTACCCAACACTCAATATATTCGCGTTTAAGTTGAAGCATTTCCAAGAAGTCAATAAAGTCTTGACTAAAAAATGGGATTGTACTTAAATAATCTAATTCATCTGACGTGTGTTTAAGAGTACAAAGGTGGTCCAACTCAGAGTTGATTTCATCAACATGTTTGGATAACTCATTTGCATTGCGACATTTGAATACAAATCGAGTGATTGGGCGCTGCTTGGAAAACTGATGAAATACACACTGAGCCATCGTGTACTTATATAAATCTTGATTTAAGAAACTGTTGATAATTGCCATTTGTTATTCCAGTGTTGATGATTATACACTGAATATAGAAAATCATTATTTTTCGTCAATCACTTTTATTCAGACATAAATATTAAATTGAGTTTAGTCCGACTTTCACTAATACTAATCTTAATCTTACTCTAAAACAGGACCCCACTTATCAATAAGACTTCGATGACCACCACCGAGTGACCTACCTGTATAACTAGGGGGACGATGTGTGATTTCTCTTGGTTCATTATCCTCATGCACTCGAATAGTATCTAATATTTCCATCGCACCGCTATTTTTAGATTCAGTGTTATTACTATGCTTATATGAACAATTTCCACTATAGTCTTTATTTACACAATACCCATGCATTGTTACATTAGAGCACTCTCCATTACAAGCATCGGGGTCGTTAAGTAGTGCTCTGTTAGCAATCGCTATTCGCTCGGATTCCCATCGTGGTTCAAAAGGTTTTATGTCATCCCATTTAGGAATTTTTCTCGTACCATAATAGTCAACCCAACCCTTCCACATTGCCTCACCATAAGAAACTATAGCATCTTTCTCACTATCAGATTGAGATGGATATATAATAATATACGGAAAGTTTTCTGGAATTTTATCCATGACTTCGGTAGGATTGTCATCATCAACCATTAACACACAGAGACCTGCATTCCTTAATAAACTTAAACGCCAATCAATACTGAGCTTCTTGTGGTCATGTCGTTCAGGAATGGGTGGGCGTGCGTTAGGGTCAGCCCTACCAGCTCTGTGGAATGGATATGCATCAATAAACCACATTAACCCTAAAAAGCCAATTGTAGTTATTACAGGTACGAATGTTAATATTATAGTAATTAAGTCCATGTCCTAAAAATAGAAAAAAGGTCATCTACTGAGAACTAGTTTACTAATATTTAATAAGTCTTCATATACTTTGATATGCTTTTTATACTTTTTTGGAGTTAAATACATAGTTTCTAAATCCGGTTCTTTGTTAAAAGGACTGTCAACTAATCTATCTCTAATAGTTTTCTCAGATACGTTAAGATATTCAGCGACTTTAGTAATCATAATATCATCAGTGGCAAATATCTGTATTTTTTTGATGTGATATCTAGTTCGGGTCTTCTCAGCTACCTTTAATATATGAGATTCTGTCTTAACTTTAGCTTTAGGGTTATTATCATAATACGTCTTCATCCCATTACTCATTTTTTTTCGACTATCATCTGTATGATTTTTTCCATAAAAATGATTATTTTCACCGGTAACTAAATGTCCCTTTCCATAAAATCCATTACCAGAACCTTTCATCGCAGTACGCAATGTCTTAGCTACCTTTGCTGCAATTTTTGGATTATGCATTGGATTATTTAATGTCATTTGTATAGATGCCTTTTTACGTAAATCTGCTCGTTTACGCATAATATTATTTTCACCCATCATAAATGACTTTACATACATTTTTAGAGTTTCATACTCACGCGATGATATATTTTCTTGATATATCCGTCTTTCTGAATTATTATTTTTAGATGATAGCTTAGCCATACAAAAATAAGCATAAAAAAATTGCCTATCAGATTTATCATTATACCACAATAACTTATGTGCTATAAAATGCTCTCTGATAGACAATTTAACCAAATTATCTGGATTGTTATCACCACCTTTACATCTAGGTAATATATGGTGTTTTTCATAGTTTTTAGGAGATTTGCGGTTCTTAGCTCTCTCCATTAAATCATTATATATTTTCTGATAGTTCATTTCACATAGTCCCTTTGTTATAGTTTATAAAATTGGGACTATGTGAAAATTTACTATAGGCTTTTTATTTCACAGGAGTTTCCGCTACAAGCCACAGTTTCGGAAACTTTAGTATTATCAATACCTTCGAAAAACTCATCCCAAGGGACTGGTTTGTAGACGCGTTTAAGGTCAACCCAAGTTTTCCAAGCATCAGTATCTTTAAGACAGTATGTCATTTTACGCAAATCACCTTCGAAATAATTATCAGCAAATCGCTTAGCACGAGCTAACCATTTAAGCTTGTTCATTTCTACACCAATCTGCTGTTTCATATCATAGATATCTTGGTCACTTGATTGTGTTAAATCAATTTCACGTTCAAGTTTAATAGTTGTTTGAATTTGCTCACCGAATCCAAGTACACTGTCACATGCACGATATAAATTACCATCAAATGCCTTTAGAGCATGGATAATTAGACCAGACGCAAATACAGAAGCATCACCATACATTTCCACAAGTTCTTTAGGAGTGTAAACTGTTTGGAAAGGTGCTTGTGCATAATCTTTATCACCACTCATTGGTAATAGGGAAATACCTGCAAAGAATTGTCTATTTTCATAGATATATTCAGCAACTGCATCCCACTCATTATCACGAACGTTTATTGTATTAGAAACGTTGTGACGAAGCCAAGGGGCAACGCAATGTTTCAAGTTAGTTCCAGCTTCAACCCAATTTTGTTGAGTAGACTTCACATAGTCAAGTAATTGGATTGCATCAACATCTACTTTAGTACGAGCATTTTTAGGTACTTCACAAAGGAAAGTAATGAAGTCATCGCTGTTATTTGCAGACCAAACAGATTCACCGATAGCATCAGGGTTATATGCTCTGAAGAATTTCAATGGCTCTTCAAGTTTATTTACTTGAACGCGACGGAAATATCTTTTAGCGTGATGTGGATGTATTCCAGATGCAGTACCAAGGATGCAAGAAGTTGAACCGGCAGGTTTAACACAAGTTGTACGAGCCGCAGGTTTAACACCAATTTTTACACAGAATGCTTCATTCACTTCTTTAATAAGTTCAGCACCTTTGCGCTGAATTTCAGGGTCGAAAGAAATCTCAGGATTGTCCATCATCCCTGTCATGCTACAGCCTAATAGAGCCTCTCTACGGACGATATTTTCAGTAACCTCCCCAAGATATTCAAACCTAGCATAACCGGCTTGTAGCGTACCTAGAATTGCAGCAGCGCGACACATTTCATAGAAATCTTCAGCAGTCTTAGCTTTCTTAACATTGATTTCACAAAGGTTACAAAATGACCAACCACTTCGGCCTTGTTCATCATAAGCACGCATACCAATTTCTACACATGGATTGTAAAGAGCTTCTTTATCTTCGGCCCATACGAATCCCGGCTCACCAAATTCACGAACTGATTTCATCAAATTCATGAACTCTTCGCGAGAAGTTTCACCGCGAATAAGCATTGCACTATTGTTAGAACGACCACGCTGTGGATTCTTAATGAACCAGTCACCAGTTTTTGCAGTAATCATTAGCTCATCATCATGTGAGAACATACAGATTGTAGCTGAACGGCGAACACCACCAGCAAGTACAGCATCAGATGAATGCATTACAATATCATATACATCAAGTGTACGTAATCTAAAGCCATCAGTTTCGTCTGCTTCTTCAGATGCGCGTAAAATTACACTACGGATATGAGCCATAGCTTTTTCAAGTGGTTCTGGTCCCGGAGCTTTACCATTGGTATCTGAAATCAGAGCACCTTCAGGACGAATTAAGCTGTAATCAAACTCAATATTTTTGTTATAATACTCAGGCATTGTCTGGTCATTCTTAAAATAAGAAGACAATAATACACCAATTGCATCCGACCAACCTTCAATGCTATCAGGAATCTGAAATATAACAGTTTCTGCTTCAGCATCTGGTAGTTTCAATGCTGGTAATTTTGCTGTGTGGTGTGTTTGAACTGAAAATCCTACTCCACATCCACATAAAAGTAAATACATTGCCTCTTGGAAAAATCTTGGTCTATCAGCATATGATACAGTACAATTATACATACGTGCATTTTTACGAATGATGGAAGGACCACCAAATTGCAATGCTCGCTGAGAACCTAATACTAATTTCTTCTTAAGTGCATTATATGCAATATCCAACTCATCTTGAATATTACCATAATTTACATATCGTTCTTCGTGCATATCCATTACACGATTGACTTGCTCAATCCAAGTCTCTCTACGGCCTTTATCCTCATTATATCTTGCATATCTCGATATTCGAGTATATTCTTGCAACTCATGAATGCTCATCACTCACTCCTACATTTATAAAAAAATTATGTTAACTAAACTAAAAATCCCCATCCGCATGGATAGGGTATTTTACCATTAGTGGTATAAGGAGAGTTGTACTTATACAAGATGTTGTAGTTTTCATAGTTCTCCTCTTTACACTAACCCGAACTAACGGGAATAATAAAAGTATTTCAAATTTACGCCGAAACGCATAAAGAAATATAAAAACTTGAAACTAATTGAGCACTAATATTTATCAACGGCCTCAAATATATTTTTATATGAGTCAGTAGTTGAATATTTTATACGACGTATTGGTGTTTTCTTAGCTTCCAATATTGCTGGTTTGTCTGGTTTATCTATAGATTCACCATATGCAAGGGCACCATAGTTCGATACACCATAACCACCTACAGTTGGGCCCGGTATTATAGCAAGAGCTGATGCCATGGGAGCTGCATTAACTGGACCGAATGCTGCATTTGTATTCTTAGCACCATAAAATTTACGCTTCTTAGCATTTTTACTAATAGGAGATAGTACAGAAGAGGGTAATAAATCCGAATTTGGTAACAAATATGGATTCTTTTTCTTTTTCGGTGGATAAAATTTGAATAAATTAGGCTTCATACTATAAGTGTATAATATGAGAGCGTATAAACTATTATTAAAACATTTTTTGGTATCATTATGACAACACCATATCGCGGATATAACCTAAACGACCCTAATGAGCCTGCTAACTGGGCCGCTCAGGAAATAGTTAATTTAAAGAAACTTATCGATGAAGTTAAAGATGATGTGGTTCAAAATAGTGAAGTTGGTATAACTGGCGGTGTAGCCCCTATTGGGCCATCGGGTTATGTGCCACCTGAATTCTTACCGCCCTCAATTGGCGGACCTACTGGTGCCGATGGAGCAACAGGTGCGACGGGTGCAACTGGTTCGATAGGTAATACAGGTGCCACTGGTGCAGGTGTAACTGGAGCTACAGGACTTAATGGTCAAGACGGTACAACTGGAGCAACTGGCTCACAGGGTGTTACAGGTGTAACTGGTGCTGGTGTAACAGGTGCAACTGGAGCTAATGGTCAAGATGGTATTGATGGGGTAACAGGTGCAACTGGCCAAGATGGTATTGATGGGGTAACAGGTGCAACTGGAGCTAATGGCGTAACAGGTATGAATGGCGCGACTGGCGCGACTGGCGCGACTGGTTCGACTGGAGCCGATGGTGACCAATATGCAACAACAAGTACATCTTCATTAACTATCGGTATGGGTATACAATTTCTAGTAGTTGATACGGGACTTGCTTATACAGTAGCACAAGAAATTATTGTAGCATTCGATGCTAGTAATAGTATGGTTGGTAATATTGCTTCATATAATCCTGCTACTGGGATTATGTCAATTAATGTCACTTCAACTCAAGGAAGTGGAACATTTAGTTTATGGGACGTAAACATTTCAGGTGCTCCCGGACCACAAGGGGCTACAGGAGCCGATGGTCAAGACGGTGCAACTGGAGCTACGGGAGCCGATGGTGTTACAGGTGCAACTGGAGCCGATGGTGCAACTGGTCCTACGGGTGCCACTACATTAGCTAACTGGGCAGAGTATTCTGACACACAGTATACCAGTATAAATAAATTTACCGTATTAGCTAACACATTAACTACAATACCGAATAATGCAGGCACTATTATTAATACGTATATGCCAGTAGGTGTAGAGTTTTATGATTCAGGTACTCAAAAAATAACTCCCAGTGTAGTTGGTGAGACATATACTCTAAGAATTAATTTTAACTCAGATAATACAGCAATTAATTCTGATGCAACAATTCGCGTTGATGTTAGTGGTGTAGGATATATACTTGAAAGCAATATTTCATATCCAAAAGGTGCTGCGATTACGCATTCATTCTCAAGTACACACTCCATATATGCATTAAGTAATTTTATTGCAAATGGGGGTACTATATCAATTGAACCTAGTGATGATATTGATATATGGGATATTACATATATAATAGTTAGACAAACTTCAGGTGGTGATGGTCCGACTGGTTCTGCAGGTGCTACGGGTACAAGCTTAACTTCTATATCATCAAATGATACAACACCCGGATATTTAGAAGATAAAATAACAAGTGACTCTACTATATCAATATCTACGATAAACGAAGGCGCTAATGAAGAATTAAATTTATCAATAGCATCAGAATTACTAAAAGGATTCCAACACAATCAGAGTACTGGATGGTTTCAAGGCGGTCTTATCTCTGCTGCGAGTGCAACATCAATTACTGTACAATCAGGCGAAGGACAAATTTCAGATAACTTTACAGATATTAATAATCCAGTAGTAACTCCTATAAATTGGATAACACAAGTAAATGTCGCAATACCTAACATAGGCACAGACGGTTCTAAATATGTCTTTATTGACCTTAATGGACTTGTTTATTTTGAATCAACCAATGCAACAAATTTGAATGAATTAATACGAGATGATATTTTCCTTGGAGGTGTATCACATCGCGGCGGTACTATAAGTAATCTGTTTAATTCACCATTCCCATTAATTAATCCACAAAATCAATTTGGGGATTTAGCTAATGCCATTGGTGGATTTTCAATAACAGGAAATACTATATCGTTTAATGGTGCTAATCAAAGCTTAGATAAAACATCGGGAGTTTCGTTTGGTTTAGGTCTTAATGCTGACACTAATTCAAAAGACCCACACACATTAGCAACATTAGCACTTGCTGCACCAGACACATTTACAGCAACAAAGGCAGCGGTTTACTTACCGGGCACACAAGGTGGTGTTGCTGCCGATGAAGTGCCTACCACATTATATGATGCAGGTGGTGTGCCAACAAATATACCGAATATAACTGATTGGGTAACAGCTAGAGTTTGGCATATACCTAAAATTAATATTCTGGTTTATCAATATTCACAATTTCATTATAGCACTGAAACGGAAGCACTTCAGCAATTCGATAAAGAATTATATGACTTAAATGAAGAATTATCAATTGGTGGTTATATAGTTGCTATTTTAATACATCAAGATGGTGAAACTAATTTTGCAAATAATGCAACGTTAATACCGCAATCTAAATTTACTGGTTCTGGAACTGGTGGAGGAATATCAGTAACAACTTTACAGGGTGCTTATGATAATTCATCAGACCCAGAAATTGTGACTGATGATATCAGAGGTGCATTATCTATTATTAGAGGGTCTACTGGCGGCGACACTGATAATATTTATGAGGGTAAATCAGGTCAAACAGGACAGGCATTAACATTTGCAGTGACAGGTGAAGGTAAAGTAACTGGATTAGAATTTAATGGTGTTGCATTAACATCAGCTGGGTCACCTTCCAACTATTTACGAGAGGATGGTACTTATGGTGCTGGTACTGCTGGTATTACAGGTGCAACTGGTCCGACAGGAGCCACAGGCTCTAACGGTACTGATGGTGTAACCGGTGTAACTGGTGTAACCGGTCCGACAGGAGCCACAGGCTCTAACGGTACTGATGGTGTAACCGGTGTAACCGGTCCGACAGGAGCCACAGGCTCTAATGGTACTGATGGTGTAACTGGTGTAACTGGTGTAACTGGTGTAACTGGTGTAACCGGTCCGACAGGAGCCACAGGCTCTAATGGTACTGATGGT
>Ga0233414_10000577_pt1 | contig 14918 bp, 26 predicted proteins | sample Na_anoxic_10_MG_FD_189020 | JGI IMG/M metagenome (GOLD analysis project Ga0233414, IMG submission 189020) | Seawater microbial communities from Saanich Inlet, British Columbia, Canada - Na_anoxic_10_MG | ecosystem: Environmental > Aquatic > Marine > Inlet | place: Canada: British Columbia... | reverse complement strand
TTCTAATTAAATGAAAGCCCCAAATACTTTATTTATAATTTCTTCTTCATCTTCTGAGCCTTCAATATTATATTTATTTTCAAAATACTTTCTATCTTCCATTAATATGAAACCCTCATTAATTAATCTTTTATAATCTCGTATTGCTTCTGCAACATCTGAATATTTTAAACAAACTCCCTCTTCCGTATTAAATCTTTTTTTTTGTAATTTCATCTTTATTTTTAATTCTAATTATAAGTTAAATTCCTCTAACCATTCTTTTACACTAAAAGATGCGTAATTTTCATCATTACATTTAATAGAGTAATCCTTTTTTAATTTCTCAAGTAATTCTTTTTTACCTGCCTTAAATCCCTCTTCAAACCATATCTGTTTTGTATCTACCATTTTATTTCTAATTCTAATTAAATGTTAATTCTCCTTAATCTTTCTTATTAAGTACCCTACTAATAGATTTTGATTAGTATAGTACATTTCTAATATCTTTTCATACTCTTTTTTATCCATTTTTAGTTTACCTCTGCACTTCAAATGTCAATGGATTGCTATTTGCTACTCCGTATTTAACATTTGCCTTGTTTTTGCTACCTTTCTTTCTACCTTTGAATAATCCTTTAGCCTTAGCCTTTTCAATAGCTGGTTTCTGTCTCTCCTTCATTTGTTCTGGTTCAAAACAATTAATAACCATTAAATTCCTAAACATTAATCTACCTACTGCCGTCTTTAGATCTATTGGCATATCAGTACATATTAATTTATAGTTATCCCAGTTATCTCTAAAATGCTTCTCAATCAATGTCAGAGAATCGAAATTACGAGTGATTCTGTCTAATTTGAAGATTAACATAGCTTCACCTTTAGGATTCGACAATAGTTCTTTAAACTTAATTCTATTGTGAAGTTCTTTAGTCCCTGATTCTTGATCATATGTTTCACTAACTATTATATGGTCGTTCCTTCTACAATATTCTCTTAACAGTTGCATTTGCATATCAACGTCTTGATCCTTTGTACTGGTTCTTGCATATAAGTCTAGTTTCATTTTTAATTACTTCTTCTAAATTGAAATGTTAAAACTCCTGCATTATCTCCTATGAAGTCTAACTTGTCACCAGACTTAGCCATAAGTCTGTCCATTACTTCTTTTGGCAATTGCATTGTGTATCTTGTATACTCTTTTGCGTTTTGCTTAATTTTTGACACTGTAATTGTTGCCATACATATGTAATGCAATGGTTATTTATAAAGGTTTGCATTATAAGTGTGAATGTCAGTGACATTGCAAAGGTTTATAAAGATTGGAGAACTATTACTTTTAACCGAGGTCTAAATCCTCGTAATAAATTAAAAATGAGTTCAAGATTTTATATAACTAAGGAAGGAAAGATGATAAGGACATTATATAATGTTGGAGATGGCATTGTAGTTGATGATGATTATGTAGTAATATTAAAAGGAGAAAATAAAGAACTAGGCAAATATGAAATAATTTTACTTATTGATGATTTCCCTATAGTAGAATTAGGCAATTTTGATAATGCTTTACAAATTCCATATTATGAGTATATAATTGTTAGTAATATTAATCAAGCAATAGAAAATGTAAACTTAGATAGAGTAATTCCTAAAAGATTCGTAAAAGTTAATTAGCTTTTGCTAGATCGCATTTGACAAACTAAAACAAAATGAAATGCAAGAAATGTAACAAAGAACTAAATGAGCAAGAACAATACTATAATATTAATATATGTTGGGACTGCTATTGGGTAGAAATGGATTTACAATAAAATGAAAGATATAGAGATAATGTGCATCATATGTTATAAACATTATAATATTAATAAAAAAACATATGATATAGTACAGAACAAATATATTTGCAGTAAAGAGTGTTGTGAAAAATTTAAAATAGATATTGAATTTATGAAAGAAATTAAAGAAAAATATTTTACATAAAATCAATTTCTGAAATTAAAGCTCTAACTTTTTTTAATTTTGCTTTAACTCTTTTTTCATCTGTTAAATTATATCTATTTTTTCTATAATTTTCATTCACTCTTTTAGAAGTGTCCATAATTCTTGACTTAGTTAATCTTAGTTCTGTTGCAAAGGGATTTTTCTTAACCATAACATAACTATAAACTTCAATCTTTATAAACTTTTTTATCGTATAACTAAGATTATACGCAACTTATGTTTTATAATTAAATTCAAATAACCTTTTACCTATCAACAAATAAAAAGTCTTCTAAAAATGGCTTAGGATTCGTTAAGTATCTCTACTGCTTGAATTTAAGCAACTCAGCCTTTTTAACTCTAAGGTCATGTTCTAAAATGTAAATATGTCGTTGCATTCCTGTTATTTTTTCCTCTAATGATCTATTTATGTTTTCAAAAGTCTCGATTAATTCATCTTTTGTTTTTTCTTCCATAATCAAGGACTGGATTTGAGAATTTATAAACTTTGTTATTAAAGTTAGCTTTAATAAGGATTTCTCTTATTAAAGAAAATAAGGAATCATTTTAATAAGGATTAATTAATTATTAAATATTTTGTTTTCTTGGTTAAATATCAAACTAAGTTCTTACGCTTGGAATGATTAAGTGAACATTTATAACAATAATATTAAGAAGTGGAGATTTATAAAGATTTCCTTTTCTTCTTACGGACTACCTTTGCCTTCTTCTTAGTAGTCCCCTTTTTCTTTTTCTTTAAACTTGCTAGTTCTCTTCTTTCTGTTTTCATATCTAGAGTATGCTTTGCTTTCTCAACTAAATTCAATCTGTCCTTTAGTTTACTCTTTGTAGTTCTAAACTTGTTTAATACTTTAGGTGATCCTATGTCTTTCTTCTTAGTTGTCGTTATACTGGCAAGTTTAATATCAATACTTCTAATGGCTTTCCTGTCTGCCAGATCACTAACTTTCTTTAATGCTCTGTTCTTAGTGTCCTTAATCCTTAATGTTTTAACTACTACCTTGTTAGTTCTCTTATTGAATGGCTTGTTAGGGTTTTGTCTTTCCCTATACTTACCAATGAATAAACCTATCCTGTCCTTTAGTCTTTTACTATCGAATGATAATCTAGGTAATGGTGGCACTATAGGTTTTACAGGTGGTTTTTTCTTTAATATGTTTTTTAATAATTGTGGTCTTTTTAACATCTCTTTTAATTTAACTCCTTGCACTACTGCTTGTTTAACTCTAGAATCTTGTTTAATTATATTTAAATCACTTTGTGCAAGTTTCTGTTTATTATCCAATTTTCTTAATACATCCTGTTTTGTTTTTGATTTCTTAATTAATTTACTTGCTTTTCCGAATAATTGATTAAATTGTTTTAGAGATATTTGTTTTTTACCAACATTATTCAATAAAATATTATAATTAGATAAAGAAAAGTTATTATTCAAATTATTTATTTTTTTTGCAATAAGGCTAATACTAATTAATGCTATAGATATATCCTTCAATTTCTCTAAAGATGATGTTTTTTTAAACTGATTATCAAAAATCTTAGCTTTATTTAATAAAGACTTCTTAATATTATTTATTCTTTGTTTAGCTTTAATAATATTTTTTTCCTTAATTAATTGATCTGGTAGTTTAACAAAAATTTCTTTCACCGTTTGAACTTGCTTTTGAATATTTTTAGACTTTATCTTAGGTTTAGTTAAATCAATATATTTTACTGCTGTAACATCCCTAACTCTTTCTTTTACAATTATATCATTTCCTTTAACAATAAATTCTCTAACTAGCTGCTTAAGATTTTTTACTGATTCTTTTAACTTCTTTTTAATTACTACTAATTCTTTATCTTTAGCTAAAGACTTCTTTTTAAATGAAATGCCTTTTTCAATTATTCTTCTTGCTTTACTTTTAGCAGGTTTTAATTTTAATTTCTTAAATTCTTTAGCTAATCCTAATTTCACCATTAATTTATTATTTATCTCATTTCTACTTATTTTTAAATATTCTGATGGGCTTAATTCAACCCCTAATAATTTTAATTGCTTTCTCGCATCAGATTTAGTAAATAATTTATCTTTATTTAATAATTGTATTGCTCTTTTCTTTTGCAATTTCTCATAATTTGTTACTGCTTTATTCCTAATCTTAATTAAATCAGTAATTGATTTTTGTTCTATTGCTACATCTGAAATAGGCACTCCTAAAGTTTTTAATTGTGATTGTAAATCTTTTTTCCTATTAATTCTACTTAGTTCTAATTTACTTTTACTTTTAATTAATGTTTTTTTATTTTCTAAACCTAATTTTATCTCCAATAATTTATTTATTTTCTTTTGTGTCAAAGTTTTATATTTCTCATTTGATATTTTTTCTCCTAATAAACTAAGTTGTTGTCTTGCTTCTTTCTTAGAGAATAGTTTTCTACTTGGTTTTATTATTTTTGCTTTTAAATCTCTTTTATATAATCCCCTCAAATCTGATAATGATTTCTTCAATCCACTCTCGAAACCAAATGGGGTTATTTTCAATTCTCTTATTTTTTGTATTAACTCTATTTTCTTCTGAAATATTTTATCGTCTAACTTAAATTTATTTTTAAATATCCTACTAATCTGTTTATTATCTAACAAAGACAATTCCCTCCTATAAAAACTCTTAGCACTATCTTCTAAGTTCGACCAATCAACCATTAAACTTATTTTTATCTCTTTGAAATTCTTAGATTTTAAATTTCTCAAATAATTGATCATCTTATTCCTTGAGACAGTTCCTTTAACTTTAGTAATGAAATTAGAAAATATGACATTTAAGTTATTTATATTCTTTAATTTACCTTTATTTACTGCATTAGTAATAAGTCTATTTAATTGTTTATTATTTACTTGTCTTAATAATAAATTACTGTACTCTTTTTTTGCTGCACCATCCAAATTACTTATACCTAACAATAATTCAATATTTGCTTTTTTAGTACTAATACCTTTTAATATATTTTTTTGTCTCTTTATATCTAATTTCTGGATTTCTTTAGTAAATTTATTTACTATATCTTTAAGTATTGAATTCTTTTCAGCTTTAATTTTCAATAAACTCTTTAACTTAGAAGTTTTTTGTCCACTTAATAATCTCCTATATTCTTTAGCAGCTTCTCCTATATCCTCAAAACCTGATTTAGATACTAATGCCTCAATATATAATTCTTTATTTATTATTTTTTTCTTATTATTTATTAATTTCTTAAATAAATCTATTGATTTGCTTGAACCATCTAATTTTAATGTTTTTGGTTTTCTAGTTATTTTTTGTATTGATTTTAATAATAATTTTTCATCTAATAATAATAGTTCTCGCTCAGTTAAATCTATCCCTAAATCTTTTAATACTAATGCATAAATCTTTTTTCTTCCTTTTATTGAATCTAAACCATATTTCTTTATATATGCATTTAGTTTCTTAGTAGTAATTATCCCTCCTCTTATTGTACTATTAATTATAGATATAATTTTCTTAGGAGCTTTTAATAATTTAATTGAACTCTTTGCTAATCCTTTTGCTGGAGCATACCAAGTATATAATTCAAAACCTACTTCTCCAATTACTTTACCAGCTCCTCTTGCACCACCTGTTCTAATAGCAGTACCTAATTTTGAAATAAATTTATTTTTTATTTTATTACCTGAAGCACCAGCAATTGAAGAGGCTATTGCTATTAATCCACCTATTGCAATCATAGTACCTTTAGGATCTTTTTTAAATTGATTAACTAGAACATTTGAAAATTCTTTTGCAGATTTAGTTCCATTTATCGCACCTTTAACAATAGTATTAATCCCTGTATCTTGAATATATCTTTTTTTAAGAAACTTGTCAAAATCTTTTACTCCATCTTTTTGCAATCGTTTATCTAGTGCATTTCCTTCTTGCTCTGCTAGATCTGCTAATGAAACTGCGAGAAATTCTGCTAATTTAACAAAACCTTTAGCAGCTTTTATACTCCCCTTTATTCCAAAATCAACAATAACTCCTTTTAAAAACTCCCTATTCTTTTTTCCATCAATTGCTGCAAATCTAGTAAAACCTTTATCCAATATATTTTTATCTTCAGTAGTTAATTTTTGTCCTTTTTGTACTTTACTTAATGCTAATGCATATTTATCTCTTAGAATTTTATCTTTAGAATTTAATCTTAATCCTAAAAAATTCTTAATTGCTTTCCTATTAGTATCATCTTTTACTTTTTGTAAAAAATCCCTTTGTACTTTTTCAACATCTTTTCTAGGAGCAATAATATTAGATTTTAATTTTGGCAAAATTCTTTCTTTATATTTTTTCTCGAAATCTTTTAATGGTGCATTTGGTTTTAATTGCCTCTCTCCACTCTTTTCTAATTCCCTATTAACTTGTATCTTAAATAGATTTTGTGATGAGGCAGTATCTAATATAACTCTAGGATCTTCTAACTTCTTTAAAGTTTTATTTAAACTTTGGTTAAATAAATCCCTCCCTATTCTCCCAAATTCTTTTACATCTTTAATTGTTGTTGCTCTCTCTGCTAGAGTTGTAATAGATTGACTATCTAAACCTAATTCAAATAGTTTTCTACTATTTAATTTACCCCCTTGCTCAATTCTTTTTAATTCTTTATCAAATAATCTTTTCTTTTTATTAAGATTTAATTTTTCTACAGCTATTTGAGATAATTGCCTTTTATCAAAACCTAGTTTCTCGAATTTTGCTGCTTGTTCTCTAGTAATCTGTCCAGTTTCTTGAACTTTTTTTGCTATTGCTAATGCTTGGCTTTCAGGTTTATTAGCTAATCTAGCTCTTGCTTGTTTTAATGCTAAATTTCTTTGAGCTATCTTAAATGCTTTTGCTTGTTTAGCTTTAGCAATCTTTAACTTTTCTGCTTTAGCTTTCTTCTCTGCTAGTTTCTTGTTAGCTTGTGCTAATGCTTTAGCCTTAGCTTCTGCCTTTGCTCTAGATTCAGCTTTAGCTTTAGCTTGTGCTTGTGCTTGTGCCTTTGCTTGTGCCTTTGCTTGTGCTTCTGCTGCTCTCCTTCTAGAACTTGAAGAACTGCCACCCCTAGATCTCCTAGAACTGCTACTAGTAGTCGTACTAACTCCACTAACTCTAGAAGTACTAGAACTAGAACCACTACTAACCTTCTGCGAACTACTCCGAGAATCTGAAACTCTGCTACTAGCTTGTGCTGCTTTGCTTGACAACGAACTAGAAACAGCTCTTTTAACTTTAACTGCTTTCTTAACTTTTGCGAATGGGTCTGCCATATAAAGAATAATGGCATTTAATTTTTATAAATCTATGTGCGTTTTTATGCTAAAGAATAAGGGTAAGTTTTCCCCATATCGCACTTTGCATTATATAATCTTCTAGGATGTAATGGGTTTAAAAACATATCATTAATAACAACTCCTTTAATAAAATACTCAAACATGTGATCATCATTATTATAAGTAATCTTATTATCTTCTACAACTTGCTCGTGTTGTGCCTCTCCTACTAATACAACTCCTACTATGAATAGTAAGAATAAAACTATAACTATGTCTGTTCTGTTCATTTTCTTCCACCATATAGATAAGAATCCCATAATGAAACCTTATCGATTTTACTCTCTGCTAACTTGCCTTCAATCTCACACAAATCTACTTCTGTCTCTAAAATAACTGTCTCCAATACCTTTCTTAATGTAGGTATGCACTCTTGCATGTCACTATAACCACCACTTAAATATTTATCTAGTGTGGAAATGCTACCCTTTAAGTTATGACAGATTAAACCACTCCCTTTCATCTCCAATTCTAAAAACTCTTCTCTTAGTTCTTCCATCCTTAACTGGTAAATTTGCATGGTTCTATACTCTCCCTTTAAATGATCATCTAAAGAATTATAAAAGTCTCGCATTGCAATCTCTTTAGTATGCTCATCAGTTTGTTGTTTAAATGGGTGTGCCATTTTATCTACCATGACCTCCGATTGATTTAGGTATTCCTAAGCCTGTAGGTCTGCCCACAGTATTCTTTGCAGGGTTGTTAGTGTACAATCTTTTAAACTGTGCTTTAGAACTTACTTGCCTACCTAAATCATCCTCAATAATTCTTAACTCTCGTTTATAATTCCTCATAGTATTTAATTCTTTCTTTGCCATCCTATTATAATTTTCTATGGTTCTTCTCTTATTAGGGATCAACTCCTCTTTAAGTCTAATTGCTCTTGCTTCTCTCATCTTGCTTTCATATTTGTACAGGCTCATCTTGTTCTTCTCCTTAACTCGTTCTCTAGTAAACTAAGTGATGTTAATAACTCTTGCTTACTAGCAGTTTCTTTGTACCTATCATTAATATCATCTAATGTTAGATTCATTTTAATAACTCTCCTCTGAACTGAATAAAACTAATTAACTGGTTTTGCAATCCTAAGATTAAATCACCATGAGGACTAAATCCATCAGTAACTAAATGTTCTATATAAGTTCTCAACTCTTCAATCATTTGAGTTAATACATAAACCTTTCTTTCTTTTAATGGCATGTTTAAAACTACTTGCCTTTCTGCATATTCAAATACTTTAGTCATTCTTTAGAACCTCTTTGCATAATCTACATAATAGTTCATCCTATTAACCAATGCTCTATCTTTATCATACTCGCTAGGAGCTGTTTGAATCCACTTTAATAAATTCTCAGGCTCTGTAGTCATTAAGAATCTATTAAACTTTTTCATAATTCTTATTACTTTCGTTTTAATCTTGTTAATCATTTTTTTTGTTTTTTGTTCCATGATAGTACCCTATGGTTTGAATAATATATAAAACTTTCTCACTCCGATTGAGTAACGGCTTATTCATCACTACTGATTAATACATCACAATCACTACATCTACATCTTCCATAGTTCTCTAACTTCCATATATTATTATTAGTTAAGCAGCTTTTACATTTAGGGCATCGCTCACAACCTCTACTAAAGAAGCTCCATATAAACATACTACAAGCCATTCCAATACTACCGATCATAACTCTCTGGTCTTGCTTAAAGTATTGGATTACTGCAACTAGTAATAGCATTAAAGCACTAACAAATAATTCTTTATTCATCTTCTAAGCCCTCCATTACATGATCAGCCTTTGCCCATGGTCTAACCTGTCTAGGTTGTTTAGAGTCTCGCTCATCTACATATCTAATTGGTTCAAACATCTTGCATGATCACCTCAATCTCCTTATCCAAACTTGCTAAAAAGGCAGGGATGTTCTCCTCCTCAATATAGTTGTCCATACAGCTTACGTCATTACATGTTCTTATTTTCTTTTTCATTTTTCTTTTTTAAATATTTTCTTGTACATAATATCGCAGAGACTTCTCTAAATAATGCAGGTTCTTTTTTCCCAACATAATTAACTACTCCTACTGCCATAACTAAACCATCAAATTCAATTATCTCTCTTAAAAGATATTCTGATTTAGGTTTTAAATCTAACATAATCTCTAAGAACTCTTTTAACTTAGTCCTATTATTTATTTTAACTTTCCATTTATCATGAGTTAAATATAAAACCCTATTAATTAAATTGTTATTATCTGTCATATTTCTTTAAGTAAATTACTCTACTACTTTTATCGTTGATTCTTTGATTCCCATTCTCAAATCCTAATATGCTTAATTGTCTTGTGAAGTTAGCTCTATTAAATGGTGAATGACCTGCATCATTACAAAACATTTTATATAGTGTATAAAAATCTGGAGCAGATACAAAAGCACCACTACTATTATTAGTAACTTTAAAAAATCTACTATTCTCATCTAAATTATTTTCTAACTTGTCAAATCCTCCAAAGTCTAAGGCACTATTGATAAATTCTTCCACACTATTCCAACTTGCTTTAATAATTTCAGATTTAGCTTTATTCTCGATAGGTTTTGCAACATCATCATATTTTATCTCTATCTTTAATAAATGATTAACAAAATTAGTTAGTTCTTCCTCGAGATTCTCTATCAATGATCCAATTATCTCAAAACCATTCAATAACTTTTTACTTTTTAAAACTGTATATCTTCTGTCTCCTTTCTCTATCTTTAATGGCAAATGATTATTAGTGGTGAAAACCCATTGAGCATAATTCCTAACATAGATAGTATTTTTAAATCTTTGACTAATACTTAAATATTCATCAGTAACATAATTTTTTAATTTATCAGGAACAAGGAATTTATTATCGTTATGTATTACCTCATTTGCTACAATTAATTGCTTACCCATAATAAACTCATTCCATTCCTTATTAATATCAGTTTGTCCTATCTCACAAAAGTTTCTACCAAATATATTTTTAAGTATTAACTCACAAAATTTAGTTTTACCAGTTCCATGCTCTCCCTGTAGAATTATAGAAGTGGGTAATCTCTTTTGAGGATTTTGTAATTGCCAACCAATCCACTTAATAAAATATTCATATTCCTCTTTATTTTCTCCAACCAAATTATAAATTAATTTCTTAATATAAAAAAATTCTCCTTCTTGATCTTTTAAATTCTTTAATAATTTTGATTTCTTATAAGTATTAAATAGTTTATTATCATTTTCTTGAATTATTACTTGATCTATTGGAGCATAACCTATAGAATCTATTAACTCTTGCTGTTGATATATTAATTTCTTCAAGATTTCATTTAGATTTAATTTACCTTTACTATTTTCCATAGTATCTTTATAATATTCATCTAAATCAAAGTCCATGCTTCTAAATTCTAAAACAATATAGTCGTTAATTCTACCTTTAGAGTAAAAATTCCAACTATTCTTTTTTATATTATATAATAAATATTCATCATCCCTTTTACTTTCTTTTAATCTGAATATTCTTAATCCCATTTCTTTGAAATTTACCATTTTTAATTAAGATTAAGCTAAAATTAGAAACATTTATATACTTTAAAGTATAATAAATATTATGTAAAGGTTAATCCTTTACTCACCTTACTAATTTTGAGCTTATATATGTTCTAGTTAAATATATTTATAAATCTATCGGTCATAAATAAAGTGTGACATGTCACAAAAACAAAAGTGTTATATTTTGATAGTACAAACTCTAGTTATACTTGTTACATTATATCACACTATATTATATATAATATAATAATATAATAATAAGTATATAATAGCTGTAGTGCGTGGGGAGAACTTGTTAGAAATTAGTGTAACATAATGTAACAGAGCTTATTTTGTAACACAATCCAAAAGTTTATAAATACTCTCTTCCTTTAGTATGTAGGACTTACAGAGTCCACACAATTTAAGAATGGCAAATTTAATAGTTAAAAGCGAAGTAAAGCGAGTAGTTGAAGAAATGAACGTTTCTAAGGATTTTTATGAAAAGTTAGACAGATTAGTAAAAAGAGAAATTAGCAAAGCAGAAGTTAGAGCAGAAGCAAATGGTAGAAAAACTGTGTGTGCGAGGGATCTATAAAATGGCAATTGAAGATTATAAATTACCTACTAAGGCTGATATTAAAACTGTACCTACTGATAAAAAGGTTAAAGGTATTATTATTGATGTGGAAGTTAAAAAATGGGTTGATTTCATTCCAGCAGACAAATTACATAAGTTTGATGATCCAGAAGAAGTTAATATCTTTGTAAGATATGAAGCAGAAGGATTTACTAGAGAAGATACAATCAGATATTTTGAGAATCCTATGAATACTTGGCACTTGGGGAAGTTCATTAACAAGTATGGAGATTCACCTAAACCAGAAATGGAGATTGTTGTGGATTTTAATAGTAAAGGACATTCTAAAATTATTGTAGAATAAAGGCAGATACTCCGACAGGTTTATAAAAAACAAACATTAGATATTACTTAGGGCGAGATTTGGCATTTGCAATGAAGCCCCATTGATATTTTCTCTTTTTATATTTTGAATAGGTTTTTCTTTGTTTTCCTATTCTTTATTAAAGCAATTTAACAATACATATTCTATAAAGTAATACAATCTATCGAAATAAGTAATAAAGTTTCTAGAATTGGCTCTAATTTTGTTATAAGTATAAAGAATTAGTAATCAATGATTGATTATTCTACTACATGATATGTTCCAATCATTCTAAAAGATAGTATGTCTGTTAAGTCGTCTTGCACTATTGCTTCTAAAGTGTCTCCTTGTTCTAATCTAATTGCTGACCCATGCTTACTTTGCCCTGCGTAGGTTAATCTTCCACCTAGTCCATTCACTCCATGCTTTGCAGCTTCATAGAAAGATACATCATACATTAAATTAACTAGCTCACCATTAGTTTTAACATTGAAATAGTTTACTGTCTTACCATTAACTGATCTAACCACTACTCCTCTAACTAATCCGTTCGTGATGTCTCCAAACATATCCATCTCAGGGAAATTAGTGGTAACCATTTGGAACATTATTCTTGTGATGTCTATTTTAACTCCAATCGGTGGGCTAATAGCGAATGTTTGTCTATTCACACTCCCGTCAACATTCATTTCCTTAGTAGATCTAACTATGGTTGCACCAACAACAGAATAATTAAAATTAATTGGAGTGTCTAGGACTATAGTATTAGTTATCACATCCAACACATTACCTATATAAACCCTGTCTGCCTCGCCATTATACATAACTATCTGATCACCCACAATTATCCCACTCCCTACAGTAACGGAGATATTATAAGAATGTTCTATTGCCTGAGTCGTTAGGCTAGAGCTAACCCCTATAATTTGAGAGAAGTACGCATCCGAAGTAATGTAATGGGGATCTTTTAGAATAACCTCTAGATTACCATCATCATCAGTAGGACTAGTTATATTAACTAGCGTAATACCATTAGAATCTGTGTTTGAGCCACTAGCTACACAGCCACCAACAAATAATAAAGAAAACATTGTTATTAATAAAATATATTTTTTAAACATAAAGAATTAGAGAGATTTATATTTATAAACCTTTAGATTTATTATTATAAACCATAATTGCTGTAATTATGCTAAGCATTCCATAGAAGTATAACGGATATATTGTATTACTCCAAGTACTAATCAATGCAAATATACTAAATATTAATGATAATGCACTAGCAACAAACAAAGATCTTGTTATGTCTGTTCTGTTTACATTATCCATTTTATTCATTTTAAATAATATGAATAGGAATAGAATAAATATAGTTCCGTTTATCCATACACCTCCTAACTGTGTTTTATTGTTTTCTAACAATACTGTGTTAATCTCAGTAATGTTATTAGTTAGTGTGTTGTTATACTCGAAAGGAGTTATGTTATTAAATTTAGAGAAGTTTACCATTTTAACTATCTACTGATCCTCCTCTAAGTACCTTTATAAATATTAGTATTACTAAAGCCCACATCAATGCCCTGTAGAAATGTATGAACACACTTAAATCATCTGCATCAACAAATGGCACTACTTCAATCATCCAGTCTGGTAGTGTGTAAACTGTTTTCAAAGCACCCTTTAACTGATCATACTTGTTCTGGAATGTTTTAAATTCTTGGAAGAACTCTGAGACACCATTTAAATCAGGGTTCCCCTCTGTGTCTATGCTACTCGAATTTAGATTAGTTGTAACATTCTTATAGTAATCACTTACTAAAGGATTAACACTACTAAGTAATTTATTACTATCTCCATCAAGATTCCCTCCTGCAAATAATTCTGTACTTACATTAGTTATTCCAAAAACAAATATTGCTGCTAAAGAAACAATCATTAACATTCCCCATAAGTTAGCCATTTTATTTATCACCTCTCATAATACTTATTACTATGGCAATGCATATAAACATTACGAAAGCTAGTACCGACTTGCTTAATATGCTAGGGATTACAAATATACTTATCCCACTAAGCCCTCCAAGCATCGTAGTGCCTATTAAAGCACTCTTTTCTAGTATGATGTACAAACAGGCCAAGAATATAACTATTAATACATAATACTGCAATCCATAATCAGTAATTAAATTACTTATGTGCATTTGTCCATAGTGTACAAAGCTATCCATCTCTAAATACCCACCACTAGATAATAAGTATTCTCCTATGATTACATAATCATAAGAACTATTAATGGTATAACTCTTTAATAAAGTTCCACTACTAGAAGGAGTTGCACAAGATCTAGACACTAAGGTTTTATCTTTAACGCCATTTAATCTATAAACACTAATACAAGGAGTCAAAGCACCCCCATGGCTATTAGTCCATTTAAATGTTATGTTAGATTGTAGGGAGGTCTCATTATAATCTTCTGTTATGTTAGTGTAAACTCCTTGCAATAATCCTAATGTCTCGCTTGTTATGTCACTCAAAGTCAATTCAATTATCTTTCCATTGTCTGCTGTTGCAATAATTTGAGGAGTACTATTAACTGCATTATCTGTTGTTGTGTATGCAGTAAATATATAATACTCATCATCTAATAATATATTTAAATTACCTATCCCATCCTCTGAGGTTTGCGTTTCCGATACTTTAATATAACTACTAGAACTACTATCCCATTGCAATGCTTGAACTACTGCCGAAGGAATCACTTGCCCTATTAAGTTTAATGCTTTAACTCTCACATAACCTAAATTACTAGCATTGGTTTCAATCATATAAACATTTAATGTTATGTTCTCTTGATTATCAAAGTTAAATATTGCTTGTTCTGTCTCGTAATTTGCATTCCCAACAATTAATGTATATTGTTCATTTTGAAATAATACATTACTAATGCTTTTAGTTCCTGTAGTTGTAGTTGTAGAAGCTCCTACAGTTGCCACAAACTCTAAACTAATGTTTACTCCATTGATTAAAGCGAGAGTAGTTTTATCATATATATTAACATTAATTGTAGCTTCTGAGATATTATAAGTCTCGTTAATTCTCGAAGT
>Ga0233414_10000576_pt1 | contig 14923 bp, 11 predicted proteins | sample Na_anoxic_10_MG_FD_189020 | JGI IMG/M metagenome (GOLD analysis project Ga0233414, IMG submission 189020) | Seawater microbial communities from Saanich Inlet, British Columbia, Canada - Na_anoxic_10_MG | ecosystem: Environmental > Aquatic > Marine > Inlet | place: Canada: British Columbia... | reverse complement strand
TAACTATTCAAGTATTAATTATGATCAACTCGTAAAAAGTCGTCACTCCGGCTTCCGCCGGAATGACGAAAGTGGATATTTTTCGACTTTTTACAGTTGTATCATCAATGACATAGGCTAAAAAAATATGTATTAATAATCAATGGTTATTTTGTTTCTCAAAAACAGTTGATTTTTTTAGGAGATGGTTTAAAATAGCAAGTATAAAAAAGGCCGTAATTTCAGGAAAAAGGGACTTATTAAAAGAAAATAGGAGCTTTTATGTTAAGAATGACCTCTCCTAAATATTAATTGCGATTTTTCAATGATAATTAAGATTGATATTGTATTTGAATTAAATTATATTCATTAGTTGCTCTTTTTCAATTCAAATGCCAGCGTAGCTCAGATGGCAGAGCAACTGATTTGTAATCAGTGGGTCGGGGGTTCAATTCCCTTCGCTGGCTCCATCTGTGTTTCAAAATTTTAAAATGTAGAAATAACATTCCATTATTTGAAGGACCTCTTAGTGGAGAGGTTCCCGAGTGGTTAAAGGGAGCAGACTGTAAATCTGCCGGCTCAGCCTTCGGAGGTTCGAATCCCCCCCTCTCCACCACCAAAAAACTCCTCATTTTGTTATGAAAAATTTTATATGAAAAGTTAAATGTTAAATAGGAAAAATGGAGAAAGCCTTTCTCAAAAATATCCCTGGCATGTAATTTTATGGAAACCAAAGGCGGGAATAGCTCAGTTGGCTAGAGCGTCAGCCTTCCAAGCTGAGGGTCGCGGGTTCGAATCCCGTTTCCCGCTCCATTTGAATTTAGCGTCTTGTCATTAATTTTTGGCTGCAATAGACGGTTAACCTTAAGAAATGGCCCACGTAGCTCAGTAGGTAGAGCACATCCTTGGTAAGGATGAGGTTCACCGGTTCGATCCCGGTCGTGGGCTCCATTATGTAGGAAGTATGTGGTAGAAGGAGGGAACGAGATGGCTAAGAAGAAGTTTGAGAGGACGAAGCCGCACATAAACGTAGGGACGATAGGTCATATAGATCATGGTAAGACGACATTAACGGCTGCTATCACGAAGCATTTAGAGGAGAAGGGGCTGGCGGATTTCGTACCGTTTGATGAGATAGACAAAGCGCCTGAGGAGAAGGAGCGTGGTATTACGATAGCGACTGCGCATGTGGAGTATGAGACGGGGAACAGGCATTATGCGCATGTAGATTGTCCGGGTCATGCGGATTATATTAAGAACATGATTACTGGAGCTGCGCAGATGGACGGAGCGATATTGGTAGTTGGTGCGGATGATGGTCCTATGCCACAGACGAGGGAGCATATATTATTAGCGCGTCAAGTTGGTGTACCGAACATAGTGGTATATTTAAACAAGACGGACATGGTGGATGATGATGAGCTAATAGAGTTAGTTGAGTTAGAGTTGAGGGAGCTTTTAACGAAGTATGAATTTCCTGGTGATGATATACCTATTATACGTGGTAGTGCGTTGAAGGCGTTGGAGAGTGATGAGTCTGATTCTGATGATGCGAAGTCGATATTTGAGTTATTGGATGCTGTTGACAGTTACATACCTGAGCCGGTTCGAGACACAGACAAGCCGTTTTTGATGCCGATAGAGGATGTATTCAGTATATCCGGTCGTGGTACGGTTGTGACTGGGAGAGTGGAGCGAGGAGTGGTCAAGGTAGGGGAAGAGGTTGAGTTAGTTGGTATTACGGATACGATGAAGACGGTCTGTACTGGTGTTGAGATGTTCCGAAAGATATTGGATCAAGGTCAAGCTGGGGACAACATAGGTGTATTATTGAGGGGTACGAAGCGTGATGAGGTTCAGCGTGGTCAAGTGGTTGCGAAGCCTGGGAGCATAAAGCCGCACACGAAGTTCAAGGCTGAGGCATATATACTGACGAAAGAGGAGGGAGGTAGGCACACTCCTTTTTTCAATGGATATCGGCCGCAGTTTTATTTTAGGACGACTGATGTGACTGGAGTGGTGACGTTACCAGAGGGTGTTGAGATGGTGATGCCTGGTGATAATGTGACCATGGAAGTTAATCTAATTATGCCGATAGCGATGGAGAAGGAATTAAGGTTTGCTATTCGTGAAGGTGGAAGAACTGTTGGCGCTGGTGTTATCAGTGAGATTATGGAATAGAGGGAGATTTTGTTAGAATGCGTGATATTATTACATTGTCGTGTGAACAGTGTAAGAACAGAAATTATACGACAACAAAGAATAAGCGAAAAACGCCAGATAAGTTGGCATTAAAAAAATACTGTCGGTTTTGTGGAACCCATACAATTCATAAGGAAACAAAATAATTGTTGTTAAAAAATGCAGGCCAGTAGCTCTAACGGCTAGAGCACCGGACTCCAAATCCGGGTGTTGGGGGTTCGAATCCCTCCTGGCCTGCCATATTCTTTGTGGATGGGTCATGTTATGAAAGAGACAGGTGGTTACGTTTTTGTATGATTCAGATAAGACGGCTTCGTAAAAAGTCCAATTTCTGTGTTGCGCTACATCGTTCGTCATTGCAACGTACTTATATGTACGCCTCATTCCTCACGATTTGCGCGCCTTGAACTTGGAGCTTTTTACATTGCCGTCTCAAATTCAACTTTTACGGTTACATGAGATAAGCCTTGGAATAAAATGAAAAAACAGAAACAAAAAGCAAAGAAAAAGAAAAGCTCAAAGAAAAAGAGTTTAGCTTTAAAGAAAAGTGTCACTGCTGATTCAAATGTTAAGCCTTTTCAAGGAAAAGCGGTCAAGCAAGATCCTGTTCGGGTTATCCCTAAAAAAGTTATTGAAAAGAAAGTAGGGGGAGATCGCTCTGTCCTGAAATATATAAGTAAAGTTGGTCAGTTTTTGAAAGAATCAAAGATTGAACTAAAGAAGGTCAAGTGGCCTACCCGAAAGGAATTATTGGCTTCTACTGCTGTCGTGATTGTCCTGACCCTTGTGGTTGCATTTTTCCTCGGTATAGTAGATTTTGGACTTATAAAAATTATCAAAGGCATTATGGGGTAAATTTGAATATTGATTGTTGAGGATTATCAAACAAAAATCGTCAATTGGAAATCGTAAGAGGCTGGCGTGGATTTAAAATGGTATATCGTTCATACTTATTCGGGTTTTGAGAAGAAGGTAAAAACAAATCTTGAGGAGAGAATAAAGACACTCGGACAAGAAGAATTTTTTGGTCAGATCCTTGTTCCTACCGAGCAAGTGATTGAGCTGCGAGGCGGCCAGAAAAAGACCTCTTCCAGGAAATTTTATCCCGGCTACATTTTGGTCCAAATGGTGTTGAACGATGAAACCTGGCACACTGTAAGAAACACTTCTAAAGTGACAGGGTTTGTTGGCGGAGAGTACAAACCGACGCCTATACCTGATGAAGAGGCAGAGCGGGTTATACGGCAGATGGAAGATGGTGTAAGCAAACCGAAACCGAAATATAGCTTTGAAGAAGGGGATGAGGTAAGGGTAATTGATGGTCCTTTCAATAACTTCCAGGGAGTTGTGGGGGAAGTGAAACACGATAAAGAAAAATTGAGGGTGCTCATTAGCATATTTGGACGTTCAACGCCTGTGGAACTTGATTTTATACAGGTCAATAAGGTTTAAAAGAGGCTCATTATGGCAAAGAAAATTATTGGATCTGTCAAACTTCAGGTGAAGGGAGGGCAGGCTAACCCTTCGCCGCCGATAGGTCCTGCCTTAGGGCAGCATGGAGTTAATATTGCAGAATTTTGCAAGATATTCAATGCAAGGACACAGGATCAGACGGGGACAGTTATACCTGTTATTATTACAATTTATGCTGACAGATCGTTTTCCTTTATTACTAAGACACCTCCCGCCTCAGTGCTTTTGAAAGATGCGGCAAAAATAGCCAAGGGTTCAGGCGAGCCAAACCGTGAAAAAGTTGGAGAGGTGACACGAAAGCAGGTGGAGGGGATCGCAAAACTTAAGTTTGAGGATTTGAATGCATATGATTTAGATGCTGCAGTCAAGATCATTGAAGGCACAGCCAGGAGTATGGGCATTACAGTGACTGAGTCTTAGCCTGAGGAGAAGAATGAATATGGCAAGAAGAGGGAAAAAGTATGAGGATAGTGCTCAACATATTGATAGGTTAAGAAAATATAATTTTGAGGAAGCAGTCCAATTGGTGATTAATGGTGTTTATGCGAAGTTTGATGAAAGTGTTGATTTGGCTGTTAGATTAGGTGTGAACCCTAGACATGCTGATCAAATGGTTAGAGGGAGCGTTGCTTTGCCCAATGGTGTCGGTAAAAAGGTCCGTGTGGCTGTTTTTGCTAAAGGTGAAAAGGAGAAAGAAGCCCTCGAGGAAGGTGCGGATTATGTAGGTTCGGATGATCTAGTAGAGAAGATCCAAAAGGGGTGGGTTGAATTTGACAAAGCGATTGCTACGCCAGACATGATGGGTTCTGTGGGAAAACTTGGACGTATTTTGGGCCCGCGAGGCATGATGCCAAATGCTAAAATTGGTACAGTTACCTTTGATGTGGCCAGGGCTGTGAAAGAAATTAAAGCAGGAAAGATAGATTTTAAAGTTGAAAAAACAGGCATTGTGCATGCGCCAATGGGCAAAGTTTCATTTGGTCTTATCAAGATTTTGGAAAACGTCTCTGCTTTTTTAGATGCTATCATGAAATTGAAGCCTCCTAGTAGTAAGGGAACATATTTAAAAAGTATAACAGTATCTTCCAGTATGGGTCCAGGAGTCAAGATTGATCCAACAAGTGTTAAGGATCTTTTACGTCCATAAGTTATAACAAGTGCACATCCAAAAAATGAAATTCCTCAACTGCCTACCTTGGTTTTTAATGGAGAGGGGAAATAATTAATAAAGAAAGATACAGTTTAATATTTTTGAGATAATCAAGTCAAAGACAGTAGGTGCTTTAACAGTCGTGGGTATCTAAAGATTTGGATGACCGTGGCTAAAGGGGTCACTCAAAAATAACTTCACATTTTTACATCTCAGCTTCAGGCCATCTTCGGCTGCCGCTCAATCGTGAAGTCCTCGAAATAGTTTACTATTCCTGTGGCTTCACTCAATCGCAGCAACTCAATCTGACCTAAATCTGAGCGCCAATTCTGCGAACTTATTTTTGTGTGACCCCTAAAGGCTTAAAATTGACCTACCGAGACTAATTATGTTTGATTTTATGTTTTGTATCCCTGTCTTTGGCATGAATATAGTACTGTCAAAAGAGAGGAGGTGAATATGAATAGAGAAGAGAAAAAAGAGTTTGTTGCAGATTTACATAGTCGGCTTGAAAAGGCGCAGGGCACTTTCCTTGTGAACTACCAAGGACTTGATGTAGAGGCCATAAATCGGCTAAGGAGTGAGCTTAGAAAAATAGATACTGAATTTAGAGTGGTAAAAAACAGACTATTGAAAATTGCTAGTCAAAAGACCGACACAGGGCTGATAAAGGATCAAATGCAAGGGCCATTGGCTATAACTCTCACATATGATGATGTGGTTGCCCCAACAAAAGCCTTGATAAACTTTGCCAAAGACTTTGAGCAACTAAGAATTAAAGTTGGCCAGATCTCTGGTAAGGTTGTCGATACAGATGCTATTAAACGACTGGCCGAATTGCCAGGGAAAGATGTACTTCTGGCCCAAGCTTTATCGGTTATCCAGACCGTTCCTGAGTCTTTTGTAAGAGTCCTAAGTGGTCTGATTTTAAAAATGTTGTACGTGTTAAAGGCTATTGAACAGCAAAAACTGGAATCCGTATGAATCGGAACCAAAAATTATGGAGGTTGAAAGATAAATATGCCAGCGAAAATCAGCAAGAAAGATGTTGTTGAATTTATTTCAAATATGAGCGTTCTTGAACTTTCAGAGTTTGTGAAGGAACTGGAGGATAAGTTTGGAGTGAGCGCTGCAGCTCCTGTGGCCGTGGCTGCTGCAGCCCCTGCGGGGGAGGCCCAGGAAGAGGCCGCCGAGCAGACCGAATTTGATGTAATTCTGTCTACTGTAGGGGATAAGAAAATCCAGGTTATTAAGGTTGTTCGTTCTATAACCAGTTTGGGCCTCAAGGAAGCAAAGGCCCTAGTGGATGGAGCCCCGGCCCCTGTAAAGGAAGGGGTTCCCAAGGAAGAAGCAGAAAATATCAGGGGTCAACTTGAAGAAGCTGGTGCTACTGCCGAGATTAAATAAAAGCACTGTTTTTATTTCGTCAATCGTTAATCTAAGGAGTTACCATGCCAGGGCAAAATGGTGTCAACAGGCGTGCAAGAAGATCTTTCGGAAAGATTGATAAAATCTTAGAGATTCCGAGTTTAATAGATATGCAAAGATGTTCCTATGAGCGGTTTTTGCAAAGAGACACACTACCTGAGAAGCGTCAGGATATTGGGCTTCAAGGAGCATTTAGAAGTGTTTTTCCTATTCATGACTTTGCAGGTGTTTCTTCTTTGGAATTTGTGAAATACACCTTTGCAGATGGAAAATATGATGAAGAAGATTGTCTCAACAAAAGCATGACTTATGAGACTCCCATCAGGCTGACCGTTCGATTGGTTGTGTTTGATACAGATATTGCCAATAACACAAAAAGTATCAGAGATATCAAAGAGCAAGAAATCTATTTTGGAACAATTCCCCTTATGACAGATCGCGGGACTTTTATTATCAATGGAACTGAAAGAGTTGTTGTTAGCCAGCTGCATCGTTCTCCTGGGGCCTTTTTTGACCATGACAAAGGTAAAACCCATTCGAGCGGAAAGCTTCTGTATTCTGCCAGGATTATTCCCTTAAGAGGTTCCTGGCTTGACTTTGAGTTTGACCACAAAGATTTTTTGTATGTTCGTATCGACAGAAGACGAAAATTTCCTGTCACGATTCTTATGAAGGCCCTTGGATACTCGACCAAAGACCTTTTGCACTATTTCTATGATACTGAAATCATTAAGGTCGAAAAGAAAGGGTTCTGGCGGGAGACCAAGATAGAAAATTTATACCAAAAGAGGATTACCAAGGATATTGTTTGCCCTCAAACCGGGGATATCTTAGCCAAGAAAGGGGATAAATATACCAAGCGTCTTCATAAAGCACTCAAGTCGGCTGATATAAAAAATATCTCTGTTGATATTGAGGATGTTGAGGGTCGCGTGATAGTAAATGATTTAATTGATCCACAGACAGGAGAAATTTTGGTTTCGGGGAATGAAACACTCACCAGTGAAATCCTTGAAGTAATACAAAAAGAGGGACCTGCAGAGATAGAGTGCCTTGTTTTGGATAAACAAGGAGTGAGTGCAAGCATTAGAGATACTATGTTGTTGGACAAAATAGATTCCACGGATGAAGCTATCCTTGATATATATAGAAAGATGCGTCCCAGTAGCCCTCCCACACAAGAAGTGGCCAGCAAATTTTTTAACAACCTTTTTTTCAATGTGAACAGTTATGATCTTTCAAAGGTAGGAAGGCTGAAGTTGAACTACCGACTTGATCTTGAAGTTCCTCTTGAAGAGCGGACGTTAAGGAAAGAGGATATCTTGGCTACTGTCAAGGAATTAATCCAATTGAAGACTGCCGAGTCTATTGTGGATGATATCGATAACCTTGGAAACCGGCGTGTAAGGGCAGTAGGTGAACTCCTCGAAAACCAATACAGGATAGGCCTTGTCAGAATGGAAAGAGCCATCAAAGAGGCGATGAGCCTTCATGAAGTAGAAACATTGATGCCACATGATTTGATCAACCCTAAACCAGTATCGGCTGTGTGCAAGGAATTCTTTGGCACAAGTCAACTCTCTCAATTTATGGATCAGACTAACCCATTATCAGAGATTACCCATAAGCGGAGGTTGAGTGCGTTAGGACCCGGTGGCTTGACAAGGGAGAGGGCAGGATTTGAGGTTAGGGATGTCCATCCAACTCATTATGGCAGAATTTGTCCTGTTGAGACACCAGAAGGACCAAATATCGGTTTGATCGTCTCTTTGAGTACCTATGCAAAGGTAAATGAGTATGGTTTTATTGAGACACCTTATAGAGATGTTGAAAAGGGGAGGGCAACCAATAACATTGAATATTTGTCTGCTCTTGACGAAAAAAGTTACCCCATTGCCCAGGCCAATGCCCCGTTGGATATTGGTGGCCGTTTTGTGGAAAAGGAGATCGCAGTAAGGACAGAGGGAGAAGCCGGGAAAATCATTTCCCAGGAGGTCAAGTATATGGATGTGTCTCCAGATCAGCTTGTAAGTGTTTCCGCATCTTTGATCCCTTTTTTAGAACATGATGATGCAAACAGGGCATTGATGGGATCGAATATGCAACGTCAGGCTGTTCCTCTCTTAAAGGCAAAGGCCCCTTTAGTAGGGACGGGGATAGAGAATGTAGTAGCACGTGATTCAGGTATTTCAGTGATAGCCAAGAGGGATGGGGTTGTTGAGGACGTCGACTCCTCACGTATCGTAATTAGATCCAGTGGTGGATTGGATAATGATGAACCTGAGGTAGAGATTTATAAACTAGTCAAATTTAAGAGATCAAACCAGAACAGCTGCTATACTCAACAGCCTATTGTAAAGATAGGTGATATTGTCAAGAAAGGAGAGGTCATCGCAGATGGGCCCGCATCCGAACTTGGAGAGCTTGCCTTAGGCCAGAACGTATTGGTCGCTTTTATGTCGTGGGGGGGATATAACTTTGAGGACTCCATTCTTGTAAATGAAAGAGTTGTGAAGGAAGATATCTATACCTCTGTCCATATAGAAGAATTTGAGGTTGTTTCTCGAGATACAAAACTTGGTAAAGAAGAGATCACCAGAGATATTCCAAATGTGGGCGAAGATGCTTTAAAGAGTTTAGATGAGAGTGGAATCATTAAGATTGGTGCTGAGATCAATCCGGGTGATATTTTGGTCGGGAAGATAACACCAAGAGGGGAGACCCAGCTGTCTCCTGAAGAAAGGCTGCTCAGGGCAATATTTGGGGATAAGGCTGGTGAAGTTAAAGACACATCGTTGAAAGTGCCACCTAGCGTCCAAGGTATTGTGATTAACGCTAAAGTATTCTCTAGAAGAGGCGTTGAGAAGGACCAGCGAACTCTCGCTATTGAAGCAGAAGAAATGCTCCGACTTAAGAAAGATCTCCATGACGAGATGGGTGTTATTGAAAGAAGTGTAAAAGAAAAACTGGAGAGTATCCTTATTAGGAAAAGTCTGAAAAGCGATTTACGTGACAAAGATAAAGGGGATACCCTGATGGGTGCTAACAAAATAATCAAACAGAATGATATCGATCGGATACAAATTGAGTCTTGGGCAGATGCAGATTTAAAGGCTACTATGGATGTGATTGAGAGGCTGGAGTCAATTGTTGAAAATTACTCCGCTAAGGTGGATCGAATCAATAGATTGTTTGAGGATAAAATAGAGAAATTGACTGTCGGAGACGAATTGGCCCCAGGTGTGATCAAAATGGTAAAGGTTTATGTGGCGGTAAAACGCAAGTTGTCTGTGGGCGATAAAATGGCCGGTCGTCATGGGAACAAAGGTGTTTTATCCAGAGTTCTTCCAGTTGAGGATATGCCTTATTTCGCTGATGGGACAGCTGTGGATATCATCCTAAATCCTTTAGGCGTGCCATCAAGGATGAATGTGGGGCAAGTCCTTGAGACGCATTTAGGTTGGGCCTCCCATCAGCTGGGCAGGCAGATTGAAGAGTTGTTGGAGAATACTGATGAATTGAGAGCTAAACTTAAAAATATATTCCTAAAACAAGAGTATGACAAATATTTTGAGAACATATTTGACGAAGAGCTGAAAAACAGGGCCAGTTTGTTGACACAGGGAGTACCCATGGCTTCGCCCGTTTTTGATGGTGCAGAAGAGGATGAAATTGAAAAGTTATTAGAAGAGGCTGGGTTACCAATAACCGGTCAAACGAAACTCTATGATGGCAGGACAGGTGAGCCTTTTGATCAGGACATCACAGTTGGGATTATGTATGTAATGAAACTCCATCATCTGGTAGATGATAAACTACACGCTCGTTCTATCGGACCTTATTCACTTGTAACTCAGCAACCTTTAGGTGGAAAGGCCCAATTTGGTGGTCAGAGGTTAGGCGAGATGGAGGTTTGGGCCATGGAGGCCTATGGCGCTGCCTATACCCTCCAGGAATTTTTGACCGTTAAATCGGATGATGTGGCTGGCAGAACCCGGATGTATGAAAGGATCGTCAAGGGCAATAATGTCCTTGAGGCCGGACTCCCTGAGTCATTTAAGGTGCTTATGAAAGAACTTCAGAGTCTTGGTCTGGAGATCCAGCTCTTTGAAGATAGCCAGGTTTGACGGCTTCGTAAAAAGTCCAATTTCTACGTTGCGCTACATCGTTCGTCATTGCAACGTACTTATATGTACGCCTCATTCCTCACGATTTGCGCGCCTTGAACTTGGAGCTTTTTACATTGCCGTCACAAATTCGACTTTTTACGAGGTTGTCAGCTTTAATAATTGAAATTTGAATAGGGGACGGAATTATTCGGGATTGAAAATCATCAATCGTCAATAGAAAATTACAAGGAGAGCGGTATTGGAAGAATTATACAGCTTTTTTGCAAAGCCTAAAGATCCTTCGAGCTTTAACGCTGTGAGGATCTCGTTAGCATCACCAGAAAAAATTAAGGAGTGGTCTTTTGGTGAGGTCAAGAAGCCAGAGACTATCAATTACAGGACGTTCAAGCCTGAAAGAGACGGGCTCTTTTGTTCAAAGATATTCGGGCCCATCAAGGACTATGAATGCAACTGCGGCAAGTATAAACGCATGAAACATAGGGGTATCGTATGCGAGAAATGCGGGGTGGAAGTTATTCAAAGTAAAGTTCGCCGAGAGCGGATGGGCCATATTGAACTTGCTGCCCCTGTTGTTCATATTTGGTTTTTGAAGTGTCTTCCATCCAAAGTGGGTCATCTTCTGGATATGACTTTAAAGGATCTTGAACGGGTGCTCTATTTTGAGAGTTATATTGTTATCGACCCCAAGGACACCCCTCTTACGAAAGGCACTATTTTAAATGATGAACATTTGCAACAGGCAAGGGAGGACTATGGTGACCGATTTGAAGCCGGCCTTGGTGCTGAGGCGATTCAAATTATGTTGCGAAGCTTAAACCTGGACGAACTTTCGGGAACTCTCAGGGCTGAAATGCTGGGGACAAAGTCAGAGGCAAAAAGGAAAAAGCTTACCAAACGGCTGAAAATCGTTGATGCGTTTATAAATTCAAAAAATCGACCGGAATGGATGATTATGAATATTATTCCAGTGTTGCCTCCTGATCTAAGGCCACTTGTTCCACTTGATGGAGGACGATTTGCTACATCCGATTTGAATGATCTTTACAGGCGGGTGATCAATCGGAATAACAGGTTAAAAAGGCTTCTGGAACTAAATGCTCCCGAGATCATTGTAAGGAACGAAAAAAGGATGCTTCAAGAAGCAGTAGATGTCTTGTTTGATAATGGGAGAAGAGGAAAAGTCGTCACAGGACCGAATAAGAGACCTTTTAAATCCTTAAGTGATATGCTGAAAGGTAAACAGGGCAGGTTTCGGCAGAATTTACTTGGTAAACGGGTTGATTACTCAGGCCGCTCGGTAATTGTTGTAGGCCCTGATCTTCGTTTGCATCAATGCGGGCTTCCGAAAAAAATGGCGTTGGAGCTTTTTAAGCCTTTTATTTATAACAAACTGGATGAAAAGGGTCTGGTCACTACCATCAAAAGTGCTAAGAAGATGGTGGAGAGAGAAACGTCGGAGGTATGGGATGCCCTTGATGAAGTAGTTAAGGAATACTGTATTATGTTGAACAGGGCTCCTACATTGCACCGACTGGGAATCCAGGCATTTGAGCCTATCCTTATCGAGGGCAAAGCCATTCAGCTTCACCCTCTGGTATGCACCGCATTTAATGCGGACTTTGACGGCGACCAGATGGCAGTCCATGTGCCATTATCCATCGAGGCCCAAATAGAAGCCAGGGTCTTAATGATGTCTACTAATAATATCTTATCACCTGCCAATGGAGATCCGATCATCGTTCCTAGCCAAGATATTGTTTTGGGTATCTATTACATGACACGGGAAAAATTATTCTCTAAAGGGGGAGGGAAAATCTTTTCGAACCCAGAAGAAGTGAGAATCGCATATGATGCCGGTGAGTTAGATTTGCATGCCTTAATAAAAGTTAGGATAGAGAAGAAGCTTCAAGATACAACCACGGGCCGTATACTTCTTTCTGAGATCTTACCAGAATCGCTTCCTTTCGCCCTGATAAACAAGAATATGTCCAAAAAGGAACTACGTTTATTGATTAACGAATCCTATCGCAGGGTAGGCACTAAAGCTACAGTTATTTTAGCTGATAGGCTGAAAGATATCGGTTATAAATTTGCTACCCTATCAGGGATGTCCATTTCTATGAAGGATATGGTTGTTCCGTCTGAAAAAAAGGGAATCATAAATGTGGCAGAAGAAAAAGTTAAAGAGATCGATAGTCAATACACAAGTGGACTTATTACTGATGGAGAAAAATACAACAAAGTTGTTGATATTTGGGCCCAGTCCACAGAGGATGTTGCGTCGGAGATGATAAAGGAAATGGCAGTGGGGTATGTAACAGGACCTAAAAAGAAAAAAGTAAAGTGCAGTAGTTTTAACCCCATCTACATGATGTCTGACTCAGGTGCAAGAGGAAGTAAAGATCAAACAAGGCAGTTGGCCGGTATGAGAGGGCTAATGGCTAAGCCATCTGGGGAAATTATTGAGACTCCCATCACATCTAATTTTAGGGAAGGGTTGACTGTATTGGAATATTTTATCTCCACTCATGGAGCCAGAAAAGGCTTGGCCGATACCGCTCTTAAAACAGCAAACTCCGGTTACCTGACACGAAGACTCGTGGATGTGGCACAGGATGCAATAATTACCGGAGAAGATTGTGGCACAATAGATGGAATTTGGGTGGAATCCCTTGTTGAAGGCGGTGAGATTCTTCAAAGGGTTGGGGAGCGGATTTTAGGTCGAGTTGTTCTTGCCAATAAGGATGTCCGTGATCCTGTGACAGGAAAAATACTGGCGGAGGCCAATGAGATAATCGATGAAGAGAAAGTAGAAGAGATAGAAAATGCAGGCGTAGAAAGGATCCAAATCAGATCTCCATTGACATGTGAGGCGAAAAGGGGCATCTGTAAAAAATGTTATGGAAGGGATTTAGGTCATGGGCACGATGTAAATGTTGGGGAAGCTATTGGTATCATTGCCGCTCAGTCTATAGGCGAACCTGGGACTCAGCTTACAATGAGGACATTTCATATTGGCGGTACAGCAAGTAAAGGGGTGGAACAATCGACTATCCAGCCAAGAAATAAAGGGAAAGTAAAATTTATCGAACTGAAAACGGTCGAGAATAAAAATAATGATCTCGTTGTCATGAACCGTATTGGCCAACTTGCTATTATAGGTAAAGGTGGGAGGGAGGTGGAACGATACCCTATCATATATGGTGCCGTTTTGAAGGTTCGTAATGGGCAAAAAGTTAGCCCTAATCAGGTTCTGGCTGAATGGGATCCTTTTACTCTTCCCATCATGACGGATGTTGGCGGTGTTGTTAAGTTCGGCGATATAGCAGAAGGCCGGACAATGAAGGAAAAGCGGGATGTGTTCACAGGAAAAATTAGCAGGTTTATTGTTGAGTCCAGCCAATTAGATGTTAGGCCACGGATTTCCATCAAAGACAAGGGAGGAAAAACAACTATATTACCTAATCGCAAGAAAGGGGAGGCACGTTATGAGTTGCCAGTAGGTGCAATTATTATGGTTAACGAGGGAGACAAGATTGCGCCTGGTGATACCTTGGTAAAGATACCGCGAGAGACTACTAAAACGAAAGATATTACTGGGGGATTACCGCGTGTTGCAGAGCTATTTGAAGTGAGAAAGCCAAAAGAGACAGCTATTATCAGTGAGATAGATGGTGTTGTTTCGTTCGGGAAATATACTAAAGGGAAGAGAAAGGTTATAATTACTCCAGATGTTGGTGATCCTCTGACTTATCTTATCGTAAGAGGGAAACATTTGAGTGTTATGGAAGGGGACTATGTAAGATCAGGGGAGCCGCTGATGGACGGTTCAGCCGACCCTCATGATATACTTAGGGTCAAGGGCCTCAAAGAATTGGCTAGGTACCTGGTGGATGAGGTTCAAGAAGTTTATCGACTACAAGGCGTAAAGATTAATGACAAACATATTGAAGTTATTGTCCGGCAAATGTTGCGGCAGGTTACTGTTACAGATTCCGGTGACTCCCATTTTCTTTTAGGGGAGAATGTTGAAAAGTGGCGTTTTGAAGAGGAAAATAAAAAAATTATTGAACAGGATAAAAAACCGGCAATTGCGGAGCCTCTCCTTCTGGGAATCACCAAAGCTTCCCTTAGTACGGAAAGTTTCGTGTCAGCTGCTTCTTTCCAGGAAACAACTAAGGTTTTATCCGATGCAAGTGTGGCAGGAAAAGTAGATCACCTGAAGGGGCTAAAAGAGAATGTGATCATGGGGCGCTTGATTCCTGCCGGTACTGGTGTAAAGAGTTACGGGAACATTGAAATGGGTATTAATAATTAATTTATTTTTGGTGATGTTAAAAATTTTTCCTAAAATATCTTGACAAATAAACTAACAAAAAATAAAAATAAAAAGTTTAGTGTTTTGGCATTTAGTCATGACCGTCTCTCGATGATTAGAGACCTTTGAAAAATGCTCAATTTTGGTCAAGATCAAGGAAGGCGAAAATTTTAACCACCCCAGTACGATCTGCCAGACCTACGGGGCAGACAGGAATATATTGAATATTTCGAGGATTTATCC
>Ga0233414_10000574_pt1 | contig 14948 bp, 18 predicted proteins | sample Na_anoxic_10_MG_FD_189020 | JGI IMG/M metagenome (GOLD analysis project Ga0233414, IMG submission 189020) | Seawater microbial communities from Saanich Inlet, British Columbia, Canada - Na_anoxic_10_MG | ecosystem: Environmental > Aquatic > Marine > Inlet | place: Canada: British Columbia... | reverse complement strand
CATTTTTTACCGAACTTCTTTGATTTAGTAAGATAGATCGTCAACGGTTGCTTGCTGGGTTTTTCAGCATAAGAAAATCTACTTCTACGTGGTTTCCTACTTCTACGTGGTTTCCTACTTCTACGTGGTTTCCTACTTCTACGTTTACGAGATGCTTTGCGTTTCCTACTCGTTTTTCTACTCCGTCGTGGTTTTCTGCAACCGTTCTGTGCTCTCTGGGCTTTACCGAGACCTATACCAACTTTTAAACACAAACTAGGACTTCCCATAATATCATATCCAGGAGGCATATCTATTTTATCTCCGCAATACATTTTACGATCATCAATTGGATCATAAACTCCACCGTATGATCTTTCACATGGTAAATATAGTCCTTTACCAATTCCTACTTTTAGACATTGATGCTTGGTTCCTATAGGTTTACCGTTAGTAGCAGCACCATTATTACCACAGTATACAGAGGCTTTTTTAATCTTTTTTCGAGATTTCTTTACAGACCTCCGTTTTCTAGACTTCTTTGCTTGTAAAATTGGTTTCAAAGCCGCTTCTAATCGCGCTTTGTTCATTTTGGATCTACCTTTAATCTTATGCAAGCTAGCTAATTTTCTGAGTTCCTTTAATTTCATTTATTATTACAGATAATAAATGAATGGAAATTGGTTTCAAGTTCCTGGGCAAAATTGCCCAGTTGCTCTCGGAAATACACCATGCGAAACAAGTCTTGATTGTACTAAAAGCTTGTCAACTAACCCAAATTGTGGAGATTTAGAAATTCAAAGTTCTGGGTTAGGTTGGACATCTTCTGGTGCTGTTAGAAACTCTTCCGCTGGTAAAATGATGTGTCATCCTTTCAGAAAAGTATGTGTAATGGAAAATTATGAAGACCGGGGAGGTCGTAATAATTCAAATCATATAGCTTTGTATATCCTGTTAATTTTAATAACATTGACGTTATTTGTTCTTATATTGAATCAATGTATTCGTTGAGGAAATCACACCCCTTAATGATCGATTCAAGTTCATCCTTTTTGGCTTTGATTTCATTCATCTTGGCCGATTTTCGTGTGTTAATCCTTTCCATAACCTTGGTAAGGTTATCTAGAGAATTTACTCGCCAAGTTTGTATGATATAATCGCTAGCAGAGACTAGGGGGAGAATGTACACGGGTGAAACTCCAAAAAGGCATAGAGCAAATAGTGTGCACGTGACCATGGAATAGTACCAAGAAATATTATTAAATTTCTTGTTTTGTGTCTCCATACGAACCATAATGTTCATTTGCTCGTGAATTACTCCATCTGTATTCTTTTTAATATCTTTTCGAAGATCATCAATGGCTACAAAGTTTTTTAACAAACCTCTCATGTATGTAACTTGCGTTTCTCGCTGACCAAGATCCCCTTCGAGTAGCGTAATTTCAGCGTCTTTCTCTGAGATAGTTGCCCTTTGTTCATTATTTTCAGTTAGCAATTTCTCGTTGAGAGAAATGATATACTTAGCTTCTTCGGTGTGTGCGTATTGTGATTGTTGTGGAACGGACATTTTTTCTACTTGCAATGCAATTAGAAAAGTCAATTTACTTTTTTACCAACCCAAATTTTGAAGTTTATCACACAGATCTTCCATTGCTTCGCCAGGGGTTTCAAGAAACTCTGCGTACAAATCAATAAACGCGTGAATATCGTGAATATCTCTCGCGAGAGAGTCCCGTGAAATATTTAATTTTTCTGACAACACTTTAATCATTGCTGAATATGCATGGCCATGGTCAATGTATTTTTTGATGGCTTCTACGTCTTGTGTACTATATTTTCTTCTGATCTTATGATCAAATAAAACGCTGTAATCCACTTCATCTGACGCGTCAGAAGGGTCTCTTCTGGATAATACAAACGCGACACTGATATTGTAAAGATCGTTAGTGAATGTAATGGAACTAACGCCCAACTGCGAAAAAAGAATAAGATCTGATTTAGGAATATTCTTGACACCTAATCTTGGTAGTTTAACCCGTTCATTTATACTTTTTGGTAAAGGGGATTGACTTCTATGGCGTTTACTCATAATTCATTTTAACACAAACTGAGAGATATTTTCAATTTACTAAGTTTCGACAAAACGATGTGTAGAAACACAATTCTCGTGATGGGGCTCGAACCCAAGACCTTCGGCTCATAAGACCGATGCTCTACCAACTGAGCTACACGAGAGTTACCCATGGTGGGACTCGAACCCACAACCTTCTGGTTAGAAGCCAGACGCGCTATCCAATTACGCCACACAGGTATTTACTTTTGTAGTATAACTATTTAAATTCATTTTGATAATAATAAATGTCTGATAATGAACCCAAATTAGAATCAAAGCAAACCGAGGAAGAAAAACCAAAGAAAAAGACTAAGAAACCCCGTAAATGTTGTGTTTGTAAAAAAAGAACATTAATGAATTTGAAATGTAAATGTAAATCTTGGACTTGTATTGTCCATATGAATAAACATGATTGTACTTATGATTGGCAAGCACATTGTAAAAAGAAACTAGATGATAATCTCGTTAAAGTTGAATTTAGTAAGGTAACAACTATCTAAAATATTGATGTCGAATTTGTGGAATACCATTTTTTGCTAAACTCGCAATATACTCACCCACCCTGGCAAAAGCATTAAAAGGAATTTGAGTCTGCGGAGTTTGTTTCTCTTCTATCTCTAATTGTTTAATCAAGTCTTTTATTACGTTTTTTACCACATAGCATTCTAAACAGGTATCCTCCGCAGCAACCAAGAGACTTCCACATTTTTTACACATTGGCACTTGAAAAATGTTAGTTCCAGAAGTTATATTGTATACCATAGTTTCTATAGTATAGAAACCTTGTGATTCGCGTATTGCACTACTAATCATGACTTCTTTATAGAATAAACTAATTATTTAGAATTGGATTATCTAAAAACCCATTTAAAATTTTCAAGTCTGTAATAAAATGCAGATCTTTGTAAAAACATTAACAGGAAAAACCATCACATTAGATGTCGAACCATCTGACACCATTGAGAATGTTAAGGCCAAGATTCAGGACAAGGAGGGTATTCCACCAGACCAGCAGCGTCTTATATTTGCTGGAAAACAGTTGGAAGACGGGAGAACTTTGTCTGATTATAACATTCAAAAGGAAGCAACGCTCCATTTGGTGCTGCGACTTCGTGGAGGATGTTAAGATATCTCAACTATTAATTATAAGAATTCATATTTACAACAATATGAATTGTTTATTTATTTACTTGACCACTTCCCCAGCATTTTCGGCACTCCTCCAATCCAATACATTGGAAACCAGATTCTCTGATAGGACATTTGATACATTTTTTACCTTTACAATATCTACACACTTTTGCTTTCACCTTTAATAATCCAGTTCCTTTACAAGTCTTGCATCGAATCTTTTCCATTTATTATGGAAAAGATTCTTAATCGCAAATATCAACATCTGGAATTTCCTTTTGAGCATTTTCATCAAATACAAAAGTATTGCCGAATTGTGCAAACGTTGGATTTGCTTCGTGGACAACTCTCGAGGTGGTCAGAATATTGCAATTAGGAACCACTTCAGGTTTTGGATCACACTGTGACTTTAGATAATTATCTAACGCTTCTGTGTAAGCTTGGTGTGGATCTGGGTACACAACACCACCGTGAGGATATCTGGCATTGACGTAAAAACTTAGCTGTGGTACATCACCAGTCCAGTTCTTAGGAGCAAACGTATTATTTTCGCCAATAACTACTCCTTGTGTTGCATTTTCTAAACTATTTGTATATGTTATTTGTTCTGAAATTCCAGCGGATCCCGCTGCGCTATTTGCATTGTTTTGTTGTTCTACGGATAAGGGTTGAGTCACCAATGATACTTCGGATTTATGTTTTGGCACCGGGGGTGCTAATAACGAATAAGAATAAGCGCTTGTCACTACTTGAGAACCTCTCTTATTGGCATAATTCTCAATTGGGCCTCCGTTTTGGACTGTTCCACTGGCTGAGTTATATTGAGGGGCAGCTGGAAATGAACCACCAACAAAAGGACGATTATTTTGACTCACGCCGTTAGCGCCTAATAGATTTTGACCAGGGTTAGCTAATCCAGCAAAACATCCCCCAACGCTCAGCGTATCAACTATAGAATTTCCTTGTGTTTGCGAGGAGATTACCATACCTGTACTTACAGGGGAAACAAACTGTGGAATATTGTATGCACTGCATTTATTTGACATTTATTATACAATTTATTACTTTCGTAATAAATTATTATTTATGGTCGGAAGAGCTTGTAACCAGAATAGGCAAAGAATATTCCATATATGGCAACAAAGATCCAATTAACTGTTTGTAACCATTCCCATTCCTTTTTATCATCACAAGCCATATTGTCTATACCATTAAGTACCATTAAAGCAACTGCAAACATTGAAGCCATTCTAGTAATTGTAAACATCACATAAGAAGTTGAAGAAGGTCCTAAACCCCCAGGATTACTAGAACTGGCTCCTATCGTTGATATTCCCGCGGAATAAAATAAAGCACCAGATGATAACAATTGTGTAAGCACAAACACAAAAAATCCCAAAAATACAGCTGCACCAACAAAGTTCACGTAAACCAATGTTTTCAGTGCCGTTTTATTCTTTTTGCAATTGCTCATGAGAATATTATTACTGGTGAGTAGGGATACCATGAATATTGATTCTAAAAATAATATTGTATCAATCATTTATTAAAGATTTTTTAAAAACCAAGAATGTTTTAATAATTCATTGACACCACTTCTCTTATTAACATCAACCATTAAACATCGATTGACAAAATCGAAACTTTCCGGACTAAATTTTTTGAATTTATCTACCCATACATCTTGACGATACTTTTCAATATGCTCGACAACCGTGCTTTTTTGATCAATCGGTAATGGATATTCGCTAAAAAATAATATGTATACTATAATTCCAAAAGACCAAATGTCTGATTTAGCATAACAAATACCATCTGCGAGTTCTGGAGCGGCATAACCAACAGTTCCTAAACTCGGTGTATTAATCTTTGGTAAACTACATATTACAGATTGACCAAAATCAATTAGTTTTAAATTTGCAATTTTCCCATCAACACAAAGTATATTTTCTGGCTTCAAATCTAAATGCCAGATACCATACATATGATATTTATGGATAATAGACAACAAATTATATGATAGCCGTCTTATAAATGCTTCAGAGAAATGTTTACGTTTTTTAATATAGGCAAAAAGATCTATCCCAGAAATATAATCGTATAGGATATATGAAAAGTTATCTTTATTGAACGCTTTGATCAAATTGGGAGACGGTAAGTTTTTACCCTTACAATATTCTAGGAGTCGGATCTCATTGCGCCAGGTTGATGATGTTAAGGGGATAATTTTGAAGCATACACGTCGGTTTTGGTAAGAACAAGTGTAAACGCTTCGACTTTTTCCTTGATGTAATAATTTGATGCCAGTGTAACCATTCGGAAAAGTTTCCATTTCCGGGATAGAACTTTCTCTACAGATAGTAGTAAAACAACAACCCATTTATTATAAAAAGTATTTTGTAAAACTTTTTAATGAGGTCACTTATGCCTTGATTTTTAGATATATCCATTTAATGATTAAAATGACTAACACAAGTAATAAAATTATTAGTATCACAGATATTTTACTGATAAAGTATAAAAAATCGTACCCGGGTTGAGTTTTCTTATCCAGGTTGACCATATGAATTAATGAAGACGCTATATCATTTTCTAAATTCCCAGAACCCCAACAAGTTAATTTGTTTTCAGTATCTGGGAATGTTTGAGTAATTAACGGTTTGTAATACATATGACAACTATGATTACCAAATATATACCTATCTATTCCTCCTATTTCGAAAGGATTTTTTTCGTATTCTTTCACGATCTTTGTTGTACCACTTGAGGTATGAATCATAGCGTGGGTTGTGAGACCTTTGAGTACTTTCCAGTGTTTTAAATTCCAACTGGTGGGTATTACAATGAATGGGGAACAACCTAAAAAATAATGATCAATATCACTGTTTATATAGTTTTTAATTTCGGAAATATCTGTAGATGATAATTCTAAACAAGACTTTTCCAAGATAAAATCGTCTTCCAAAATTAAAACTGTTTGATAGTTATTAGCTAATGCGTGTTTACATGCAGTATAATGAGAAAACGCACAATCAGCTTCGGAATTTTGAATAGGTAGAGGTTTGACAACTTTTCTAAATCCTGGATTATTCACCAAAAATGTCTTTTTTGTTAATGGATTTGTAAATATTTGTTCTTTGACTCTCTTCAACCTGGGTGATCCTTCTAAGTGAAGAATATATGTGGCGTCTATGAAATCAAATAAACTATTATCAAATTCCCATTCTATGAAGGTATAGAAATCCATTTTCAAAGAAATGCGAATTCTTAAGCGAATAATTTATTTAATAATAAATGACTGACCAGGATTGTAAAGATTGTTGTAAAAAATGCCATGATTGTGACGAATGTAAAAAAGACGAGGTTAACTTGTGGTCTGGAGCCGAGATTTTAGGTTATGTGTCAATATTAATTGGGATGATAGGAGTATTTTTTCAAGTAAAGAAATCAGGGGCGGAGAGAAATTTTAGTTCTTTTTCAGTGATTTACTTAGCTTTTGCTACTCTGGCCGAACTAATATTTATGGTCCAGGGGATCGTAAATAAAAATGTATCTCTTACTATAACTAAGATAGCCGGGGCATCGTATTTTGGTTTTTTATTTATCATGTTTTTGATATACGAATTAGGTGGAAAAAAGAAAAAGAAGTAAACCTATACGAGTTTACAATTCATAACATTTATTATTTTGTATAATAAATGAGTATTTTTTGGTTAATAATCATCGGTGTTATTAGTGTAGCATTAATTACAGTTTCTATATTTTGTTTAGTGAAAATCAACAACCACACAGAAAAACTAACTGAGACAATAGAAATTACTAATAAAACTCCAATAAAAGATATCCCAGCTTACATGGTTTGTTTAGATCGATTAGCTAAGGACAGGTGTGATCCGGCGTTTGATGAATACTCTGAGATATTTCCCAAACTTGAACGAATGCCTGCTGTTGATGCCAAGAAGCTAGACTTGGAGACAGCTGAATATATAAATCCTATTTCCAAAACACATATCAGAAAAAAGGTAGAAACAGCACATGATCATATAACTGGAATGGGTCAAGTTGGGTGTTATTTATCTCATGTCAATATGTGGAAAAAGTGTTTAGAACATAATAAACCCATTATTGTTATAGAAGATGATGTGCCTAAATTCAACAAAAAACAAGTCTCAGAATTGATCAAGGCTTATCAAAATATCCCTGAAAATGCAGATTTCGCTTCCTTATTATATATAAATACATTAACAACATCGGGGAAAGACAAGAAAGGAGATTGGGGAAAGATACAACCACGAGAATTTAGAGGAACACAATTATATTACATCACTCCAAAAGCAGCTAGTATTTTATTAAAATATGCTTTCCCAATAAGTGCTCAGGTTGATGGATATATGGGTTACATACTCCCTTACTATGATCTCAACTCCTATGTTTGGGATAGAAATTTCTGGAATTTAAGTCAAGCAGTACAGCCAAGCACTCTTGAGCACTTAATGACTTTCAAAAAGTTTTTACCAGAGTCTAATTTGTTTTATATCGTAGTGATAATATGTGTCTTAATTCTCCTGGTGTTGAGTATAATAGGATTTACTAGAAATCCTTGTAAAAAAAAGAAATAAGTTAATTAATAAAATGTGGAATCTCATATTATTAATTCTTTTTATTGGCACCCTAAGTGTCATATTATTTAGCATATTTCACAAAAAAGAAAATATAATTTTGTTATCTATTTCTGGTGTAACATTGATTATTTTATTATTTTGTATCCTATATTTCATTTCTATTAACACTAACAGTTTCATTTTTACACCTTCTTGGGATGTAAATAATATGATTCATAGTGTTGAACAAATCGGTATTAAAGATGCTTACAGGCACAAAAACAAGAAGCTGAAAAACAAAATAGATGTACCCTTGTATTATATAAATTTAGATATAAGCAAAGAGAGAAGACATTTCATGGAAAATCAAATTAAATCTTTGGGTATCAATGCTAAAAGAATTCCAGGTGTTCCGGGAAATCAACTCGAAACAAAATCAGATTCCCGTACATCTGATAAAAAAGACAAGAAATTAATAATTCCTGGTTATGGCGAATGGCAAGAAATTAAGTATAATATATTATTTGATGATCTTTCCCATGCCGAATTAGGATGCACCCTTGCAAACTTTAGAGCTATTAAACAAGCATTTGATGACGGGGAAGAGATAATTTTAGTTATAGAAGATGATGTATCTTTCTCCCTTTTACCTTATTGGGATAATTCTCTCTCCGGTGTAGCGAAAAATGCCCCATCTGATTGGGAAATAATTCAATTATTTACTATGGTAGGTGATTTGGAGACTAAAACCCTCGAATATCGATTACACAACTCTAAAGATCCAAAATGGAGCTCTATAGCTTATATTATAAATCGTAGAGGAATGGAAAAAATATTTAGTAAAATTTTCCATAATGGTATAGTAACCATAGGAAAAGTGACTCCAGACGTAATTAACGGTACAGCAGATCAATTTTTTTACGCGTTAGCTACTACTTATATTTTGAAAAAACCATTAGTATTCCCAAGTGCTCATATACTATCAAGTACAATTCATACAGACCACGAAAGTACCCATATAGATCGTAGCAAAAAAGTTGTAGAATTATATCAGAAATATAATACAATATTTGAATACGATGAGAAACAAATTAAATTCTCTAAGTCACTTTGTGACATGTGTGATTTTCTTGAATCATTAAATATTCCGTATCGTTTATCTTGTGGTACCGTTTTGGGAGCATATAGAGAAAATGGGTTCATTTCATATGACGGAGATATAGATATTGAAATCCTTAGAAAAGACTACAAACCTGAATTAGAAAAAAGTAATAAAGATTTTCGTTTTGTTAAAAAATTAGGTAAAATTGATTACGGGTATGAGCTAAATTTTCGTCATCGCAAAACAAATACCAGTGTAGATATATTTCTTTTGTATGATGAAGAAGATTATAGATGGTTCGGTACTTACTATGGGAGATGTGATGATGCTATACGAAAAGTATGCCGCTACAAAATACCAAAAAATGCAAATAATATTGACGCAACTACCATAACATTTTTAGGGAGAGATATGCCTATTCCTTATGATACAGAATCATATTTGAAGGCTGTGTATGGTCCGAATTGGAATATACCAAAAAGTTACAATTATCTGGATTCACTTTATAGTAATAATTACGGAATTATCGAAGAAGACTTTCCAAAGTCTAAAAGAATCCCAAAGTTAGAAGAAAAACAAAGATTTCCGCTTTGGCCTCGTAAAATTGCTGAAATGAAAAAACCAATTATATGGTTATATTGGCAAAATAAAACAGAAAAACATAAAAAACCTCATTATTTGGATCTATGTTTGGATACAGTTTATAAACATTGTGGCGAATCTTTTGAAATTATAGTTTTAGATGATGAAAAAATACCAATTTACTGTAGATCTGTACATCCAAAATTTACTAACATTAATCCGTTGGGCATGAGAGCTGATTATATTAGATTTTGTTTATTGAGAGAATATGGAGGCATTTGGTTGGATTGTGACACAGTTGTTCAAAGAGATCTCTCTTTCATTGCAAACAGTTTAAAAGATCACAATTTTGTCGTATTCGAACATGGAAGTGGAACATGTGATATTAGTATAGGATTGATTGCTGGTAAAAAAGGTAATAGGTATTCAGAGTATATGGTTAAAATTTTCGAAAAACATCCTAAATATTCAAAATGGACAGAAAAAAGTTTCGATATAGGTTGGGCTACTACAACAAATTATGCCAGACCATTCTTAAAATCTTTGAGAAATATGTATCCCAATGAAATTAAATTTTATCCAGCTGAAATGGTGTATCCAGTTGATTGGAAAAAATCTAAAGATTATTATTGGAATGAAGGGAATATAAATCCAAACATTTTTAACTTACCAGCCATTTTACTTCATAATGACATGTATACTAAAGAACACAAAAAGATGAGTAAAGAAGATGTATTGAAAATCAATTATCGCATCTCTAGTATATTAAATAAAGCTCTAGGATTGCAAAGCAGTAAACAAATGAAATGAATGCGAGACTCGGTATAAAATTCAACATGTATATCTAGTCAAAATATTAACTAGTTTTCTATAGAATCCTTACACTTTCTCGTAAGTACTTTCGATGCACCTATTTATAATCTCACTAGTGCTAATCTCGCTGGTATAACCCAGACGGTGAAATATTCCCATTTCTAATGCGTCTTGATACATATACTTATACTTTTCATGTTCCTCTTCGCTATGCGCGTGAATAGTTTTCACTATTTCGTTTTCTTCGTAGAATTCTCTTGTCTCCACTAATGGAGCATCTAGTAGAATAGCAACAAACACCCCTCTGCTACCTAACCACTCTATAAGCTCTATGACACCCGTGGAACGCTCATTTATGTTCATGATTGGTTGTCTTTTATAATCCTTGCATGCTTCATCACTATGCACTCCTATAAGTAATCTAATCTTTTCATGAAGTCTATGTTGCATATTAAACGCTAGTTCTTCACACTTCTTTAACATTCTTACGTGACCGTAATGGAATAAGTCAAATACACCTGATGTATAAATTGTTTTCATTTTAATTGTATACAATTAAAATTTAAATTACATGTGCTTTTTAACTTCCGCTACCATCGCGTCTGTTGGGCGAAATCCAGGCATGTCAGCGACACGGTGTCCGTCCTTCAACAATGAAGAATGAGGAAATCCTGCTAGTTTGGCCCCCATTTCCTTTAATTTTTCACCCATTGCTTCAAATTCCTTTTTGTCTTTGATATCATCTATGTATGTCATTTTAACACCGTGTTTGGCCAATTCTTTGGCTAATTCATCTTTTTGTTTAGCCATGTGTTTGCAATGAGGGCACCAACTTGCAGCACTCAACACTACTAACTCATAATCTTGGTTTCCGGAACTTGAGGAATGGTCATGAGAGTTACCATGGGGTTTTCCTTCGTGGAATTTTTCGGGTTTACTGTCTTCCATAAATTGTGCTACTGCTAGTAACACAGCGGAGATAAATACTAGCATACCGCAAGCACTATCACATGTTTTTTTAGTTTTATCACCTTTCATTGCCATTTTTGCCAAGGCCATGAATAAACACAAACCAAGAGCTGATAAAGCAATGATTGTTAATATATTTCTCGTATTAGTCATTTTTTATTGTAAAGAAAAAACAATAAATAAATTATGGATATTTTAGATTTAATGGATCAGGATTTAGAAAATCTTTTAGTGGATTTAGAACTATTTACTTACAATATGACCTCTTTACTGGACATAAGCAACAATATTTGGGCAAACACAAGATACAAATACTTGATTTGTAAAATCAGAGAAGATATGATCAAAAAAGAAGCGTGTTATGTACTTGACACGAAAGTTCCACAAGAATTGATTAGAAAAATTTTAAGTTATATTTGATCATATAAAATGCCGACAATCGCACAATTAAAGAAACATAGTTTGTATAAACAAATTAATGGTCGCAGCAAAATGAAAAAAGCAGAATTAATAGCCGCTCTCATTTCCTTGGGTGGCGTCATTGGTTCGAGTCCTAAAAAATCTAGGAAGACTAAACGAAGAGTTAGTCGTAAACGTCGCAGTGTGAAGAGGAAAACATCTCGTAAATTACGTAAATGCAAATATGGTAGAAATCCTGTTACTGGAAAATGTAATAAAAAACCAACTACCAGAAAAACTAGTCGTAAGCGACGGAGTGTCAAGAGAAAAGCATCCCGTAAACGTCGTAGTGTCAAGAGAAAAGCATCCCGTAAGCGTCGGAGCGTTAAAAGAAAGGTTTCTCGTAAGCGTCGGAGCGTTAAAAGAAAGGTTTCTCGCAAGCGTCGGAGCGTTAAAAGAAAGGTTTCTCGTAATAAAAGAAGCATGAAACGAAAGGCTAGTAGTCGTACGAGCGGAAAGAAAGTCTCGAGAAGTGTGAAAAGAAAAATGACCCAACCATCACTCAAAGTTACGCAACCGATGGAAATGATTTATCGAATGACCCCGGTTGCTGAGATTCCAGATCCCCTATTGGTAAAATTTAGATTGTCTCCTCAAATAGTTCATGGGTATGATTTGATACTATTAAGAAATATGATAGAGGCGGGGGAGGATGCAGACCCATACACCAAGATCAAGTTTTCAAGCGCTCATATCAAGCAAGCAAAAGATAAATGGGACGCTTTGAGGAGAACAAGTGATCCCAAAATATTGGAATATTTAGTGGAAGAGGAAGTTATCAAAGATATTACATCTAGCATTCCTAGCTGGAATGAAGAAGAGGAGGCTCCTCCATATGAATTACAAATAAGTCAAGTAACACCGTATGATTATTTCATAGCAGTACACATTCTAGATACCGCTAAAAGAGAAAAGGAGTTTTCTACAGCTGCGGATTTAAAATTATTGAAAAATGGTTATCACCGCACGAACGATACCTGGAGACGTATAAGTAAAGTAGCACACTGGACCATAATATTACCATCACCTGGAGATATGGCGGTCAGTATGAGTGGAGATCCATCTAATCCAACTTCGTGGAATGATAAAAAAGGGCAAAAAAGACTCTTAGCTTCTAATCAAGATTGTGCTGCTGTAGTCGGAGATTTGATTAAGGCTTGGGAAACACACAAGGTACTTACTAAGAAAATGATATCGGATAAATACGATAGAACAAATGTCCAGACGGATCAATGGGTTCTTAATTTCCCACTAATAGCCAAAAAGATAAAGGAATTAATTGACAATGGAACTTTACACGGAATGAGAACATCCCCCCTAGATGTTCTTAAAAAGGGTGGAGAATTATTGAGTATAGATGACTGGGATACAGTTCGCGGAGGTCCGCCTAGTAGATATACACCCCCTTACCAGTTCTATCAGTTATGGACAGTGGTTGCCGAGCAAATAGAAAGTTTAATTTACAATGAAACTCCTCAATACTAAATTATTATATATTATTTTCGGATAATATAATATACAAAACGAATAGCATTTTATAAACGTATACCTTAATAAAATGTTAGTTATATATTATTTCCATCTTCGGAGGGCTGCCCAGGGGGGTTTCTTGGCACCAGGATGGAGTGGTCATTTGCCGAGACATAGACTAGGTGTTGAACAGGATTCTTCACTTTCTCTAGCATTGACTTCAGAGAGTCCTTTCCATCAGTCCACTGCTCCCCCTGATCGGCGTTAGACACGAAAAAAACTAGGTTGTCGCTATCTCCCAAACTAAATTGTTCATAGAGAGTACCTATATCCCGTAAGTTTGCAGTATCTATATAAATATCAGCATTCTGGAGTTTGTGTTTTGTGTCTCGAAACTTATCGTTATTGAGCAACCATCCTCCTTGTTTATAATACAGCGTATTAGCCTTGTCTGTTTTCATTGGATCTCCTCGAAGATACATGGATGTCATCGAAGTTTCACGAAAACAAGATGTTGAATATACTAGACGTTTATTTGCGTCATGATACCAACAAGGCCATAGCTCGGTTGGAAACTCATGAAGTTTATTTCTCATAATTCTTGGTAACATCTTCTGGTAATAAAAATCATGGGTTGATTTAGTACGAAAAAATGGTCTGTTATTACCATCAAGGTCGCGAATTCCTGTTACCATATTATCGAGATTTAACCCCGCTGCATTAGTGGAACAGTATAGTAAGTTAATGAACTCACTCAATGTGTCTGCCTGATCAATGATCTCCAAATACACTTGTGCCACCATACACTGCATGGGGTCAATATCGTACAATATTATTTTCCGAGGATTGATGGTGAGGTTGCACAACAAAGAGAATATAGACATCCCCCCTATAACAGAGCATAGGGTTGTGGTACCGGGCACTGATGGGTATCTAGTTTCGCATAAAGACACAACCTCTGATAATGTTTCTGTGGTACCTAAGTAAAGAGGATTGACTTTCTTGAATAATACAGAAGTCATATCCAGTAGATTATCATTCCTAAAGAATTTTGGTTGTTCTGTTAACGGTGTAGAGTGTTCAAAGTCAATAATTTTTATTCTACCATTCTTCACCATCACATTACCACTCCACAGGTCGTTGTGTGCTATATTATTCTTCCTTAAGAGGTTCATAATATTGTATACCTGTTTGATATAATCCTTAGGTATGTTTTGTAAAGACAAGGGATCACCGACGTCCTCCAGGCTGATTGTGAGGTTGCCGGTTTTGTGGGTAATGTATGGAGTGATTCCGGTATTTTGCAGTTTTTGATAAGCTTTTAGTTCTATGTCATATGTCTTCTCAGAATTATATTTTTTGATATATTTGTTATCTTGTTTTGCAACTTTATGGGATTGGTATGTGTCGGTGTTATTTAATAATTGACTAATACCGACTAATACCACAGCAATAAAGACAATCACGGTGCATCCTTGCGCGTATGGTTTTTTATCACTGTCTTTTTTCATAGTCATTTTGATCACGGTGAAAAGCAAACATAACCCTAAAAGAGAAATGGTTACGATTGATAAAATCTCACGTGTATTCATTCTTATTATTTATTATAATAAGAATTATAAATGGAAGAAGTTTTGGAAAATAAGGGTGTAGTATAGATGCAAAAGATGTTGTCTACTATTGAAATTTATATTTTTGGTGTTGAATAATATAAATGAAAAACAATGTT
>Ga0233414_10000573_pt1 | contig 14953 bp, 10 predicted proteins | sample Na_anoxic_10_MG_FD_189020 | JGI IMG/M metagenome (GOLD analysis project Ga0233414, IMG submission 189020) | Seawater microbial communities from Saanich Inlet, British Columbia, Canada - Na_anoxic_10_MG | ecosystem: Environmental > Aquatic > Marine > Inlet | place: Canada: British Columbia... | reverse complement strand
CTTCATTTAAACATATTTCTAATGTTTTATTAATATCACAATTTACTGTTACAACTTCATTATTAACATTATTCTTGGCGATTTCATAATTATTTTTTATTACTTGCCATTCTGGGGAATATTGTAAATAACTATCTTTTTTAATTTTATCTAAAAAATCATTATATTCTTTTTCTGCCTTGTCATATTGTTGTTGAAAAGTTGTTTTACCATCATTTTGTAATGGTGTCTCTATAATACTATAGTTTACATCTATACAAGTGTCTATAGGTTGATATTTCCCCGTTAAAGAATTAAATGTTAATTGTGTTGTAAAGATATCTGAATCATTACTAATACCATTAAAAATACCATAATTATAGTTAATGAAATAATTTTGTACTATAGTATCTGAACTTACTGTAACGGTTGGTTCACCATTAAAATTGGGTACATAACATTTACTAAAATAATGTAAATATTCACTACCACCATCATATGGTCCAATATGTGGATTATTACCATCTAAAATAGAAATAACATTAGATCCATATGTTTCTCTGTACCACCCACCTGCCTTTTGGAAATACATATCCGTAACATCGTCCTCAACTAATAAACCTGTTTCCGGATCAATAAAATTAGTTACAACCAAATTACCGTTTATTGGTGGTAAAGGGAAACCATTTTCATCGTAAGGTACATTATCTAAATTAACATCACCCGTATATAAGTATAATAATTTCTTTAACTCTTCTATTTCCAATGGTTTATCAACCATAACCACATATTCATCAAAATTAACTAAGGATTCTGGTGCCCCAATAAACCTAAATAAAAATTCTATTGCCTTTCTTGTTCCTTTACTTTTCCATAACCAGGCAACATTTAAAATTAATCTCCTATATAATTCAACATCTATTTCAGATTTTGTAAGATTTTTAGGTGAACCACTAAATTCACCTTCACCGTTACTAGGTAATAAAAGTTTACTAAATTTACTATCATCAATAAAATTAATAATATCTATACCTAACATATAGGCCAAATCTTTAACTAAAACATCTGGTACATTATTTTTCTTATCATACGTTACTACATGACCAAATTTAATACCGTTGATAAATTTTTTAACCTCATCAAACTCAACACCATAAATCCTAAGTAATTTTGTTGCCTTTTCACCATTTAATGTATAATCATCACTTTCTGATTTAGGTAACGTATCAAAACTATTTATTGCCTCAGTAGTATATTTTCTTACTATTATATCAGTAGAAGACCCATCTAAATTTTCACCTAATTCAGTAAGATTATCTAAATATGAAAGATAAAAAGTATCGAAAAAGTTTAGATTATACCCATCTTCTAAAATTGGGAATATTAATAGTTCTTTAGAGGTTAATAAAACACCATCATCAGTATATTTACTTGCAATATATTCAAATGTATATTTTGGGTATATGTTTCTGTTTAATATATTTCTTTGTAAATCGTCTAACCCTGAAAAGAATTTTTCAATTTCTTCTTCATTTGGTTTTATAAAATAAGGTATAGAGGCATCTATGTCACTATTTAAAAAAGAAAGTTGTGGTATAAATATACCTGTTAATTCAGGGAATGGATTACCTTCAACAACTATTTGAATGTCAGAATTAGTTGTTTGTGTTGCACCACTAACAAGTTTTATATTTTTAGTTATCCCATTATGTTCAATTACATAAGACCCATAATTAATAGTAAAATTCCTTAAAGGGTTACTATTATCTTCAGTAGGTGTAAATTTATGATCAATAGTGTAAAGTATATTATAAGGATTTACAAAATACTTACTATTAACTTTAAATGTTGATTCATCAGATGAAATGTCATATGTGTAATCTGTAATATTATTACCACTCACACTACCCACTTTATCGTCAACATATATTGCCGCAGGCCAATTATATTGTAATTCTAGTAAAGATGCCCTAATATATTCTTTCGTGGACCCATACCATATATAACTTAAGGGATTTGTAAGATCTACATTTAATTTAGCCTTAAGATTTTTTTCTATTTCTTGACTATTATTTAGTTCTATATCATCTAAAGTATAAAATTTAGATTTAGTGCCTTGTTTAAATAATATATCTGGTTTAGGGTCTAAATTAACACTAATTGAAAAATTACCATTGGTGAATAGGGTAGTACCCCCTTCACTAGTAAGTTGGAAACCTACTAAATCGGGACTAAAATTACGATATTCAATATTATCATTAAAAAATATCCTTTTTGCGTAACCAGGAATTTTTATTTTATTTTTAGCCATTTATTTTTTAAAAATTAGTTATATCATCAAAATCTTTAGTTGGGTCAATAGTAAATTTCTGTTCTCTAACCTCATATAATGGTTTTCCAGTAAACCTATCTTTTACCTCATAAAGATTATATTGTCTATAAATTTCGTTTCCAAAATTATATATAGTATAAATACCATCATCTAAAGATTTTGTTTGATTTGAGAATAATGCATAGGCTAAAGTTTCATCATCAAACTCAACCATCTCAACCTCTAACATAACTGGATTAAAAAATGTATTCGTTATAATAACCTGTTGTTGTGGGTTACCAATGAAAGGAATTGCATTAGGTTTTATTGAAGGTGCAGACGAAGGGGATACTGTACAAAAAACACTTGTGGAATTATCATTAAATGTATATGATTGTGATGCATTTGAATTTCCTTGATTTTGTGTAATAGGTAACGCCCTATTATTAGAAGTAATTATAGTGAAAAAATTTTGTATTTTATCTTGACCAGTACCAGTTTCTTCTTTAAGATATTCTATTCTATACCCTACTAAATTACTGTTTTCAAATTTATTTCTAAATTCTAAAGGAACTTTATTTATATCAAAAACAATCCCTTTTACGTCTTGGTTGTCTACTAAAACTGAACAGTCTTCTATTGTTGTACGAATTTGTTTTGGTCTTATTATTATGTTATAATAACCCTTACTCCCAAAAACTGATGTTGGTAATTTTAATGTATATAACCCACCAAATATTTCACTAACATTATTAGGGTTAGATGCAGGTATCAAGACTTCTGCGGGATCTAAAGGTATTAAATCAACACTAATTAATGATTCCCTTGTTGGGGTATAACTGTAAAAAATTTCTACATCTTCTACTGCCACATCTGCCTGTCTTATTGTTCCATAATTTCCTGTTGCCATATTTTTAATTTTATATTTTTATAAATCCACCTCTATTAGTATCAATATCATTTGTTGACTTTATTTCAGATAGTATCGCATGTCTTTCAAATATATCTGCAACACCTCTATTAATAAATACTACACTATTAACTTCTGGTTTAAAAACTACACCAAGGTAGTCTTCTTTTTTTGTAGAGGCACTAAGTGTTGTATTATATTGATTCATCCCACCATTTTTACTAACAAAATTAGTTTTTAAATATGAAATATCTCTACCATAGATATCCTTAGTTTTAAAAAATTCATTTTTAAAAGTAGTAAATTCTACCCCTGTATTTTCAATATTATTTTTATTTGCACCAATTTTATATATTATCTTTTCATTGTCTTCACTAATCACACCATTAAATACGTTATCATCAAAAGAAGTATTTAACCCAGGAGAATATATATCATTCCCTAAACTATCTTTTCTGTATGATTTAACTTGTTTTAAATAACTATCATCTGTTTCACCATCTACTATAGTTGGGTTAGTGTAGTAAAATTCAACTGGGGCACCTGCCAATCTACCATAAGTAAACCCATTAAACCCCTCTGGTTCTCCAATTAATTTTTCTTTTTTAGGTATATATGTATTATCTGTAAACATACCCATATCATCATATTCATGTGTTAAACATATATTTATATTAATTGTGTTTTTTATTTTATCCCCATTTACATCTAAAATGATATTACCATTTTCATCTATTTTATAATCAGGTATTTTACCATAATAATAATTAGGGTTATTTACATCAATAACTGTATTACCATCAGAGTCGGTTACCAAAACTGTTTTGGGTATATTTCTAACCGTATAATTTTCTAAATTTCTTTTTCTATATATAAACTTCATATCTATAAATATATTAAGGTGTAATTTGCCAAAATGTTAACGTTGGTATTGTACCATCTGAAGGGTTTAAATTAACTCCAGGTGGGACTTTATTTTGTTTAGTATTTGGTTCAAATCTATATTTATAGATACCATTATCATTTTTTAATGTAACTTTTAAATATATTATACCATTTTCACCTTCTAAAGTGTTTAGTTGTATGTTGTTTACATCAAAATCTTTTGAAGGTCCCAATTCGTAAACTCTACCATTTAAGGCATTATTAAATTGTAAAACTGCGTAAACTTCATATTCTTTATTTGGTGAACTATCAACTAAATCTTTAAACCAATATAAATGAAACCCTTCATGTATTTCATTAGGCTCTAAAACAGGGTCCCCCACCACAAAACTTATTGGTGATTGATTAACTGGTAATGGTAACCCTGACTCTTTTTCTTGTTGGTCTTTACCTATTTGTGTATACACATCAGTAAAAAATAATAAAACATTCTCACTACTTATTGGTGTATCATAAAATGAAAGTCTAAAAAAACTATTTGTAAATCTATTTGTTCTACAAAAAACATCATCAAACGAAAACCCTATGTCACTATAAACACCTGGTTCTGAACCTGTACCTCTATGTTCTGGACTACCATTATTAATAGTTTCAGGCGTATAAAAATTTAAATTAAATTTAAATTTTCTTATAATATCCCAATTATTATCCGCAGGTTTAAATATAAGTTTTTTAAAATCAATTATTGGGTTGATTGAATTTTGTACTTCTTCATCTACAAATTTACTCTGTATTAATTCTGCGTTATCTACAGGGAAAAAGTTAGTACCTAACGCAATGTTTATCGTACTACCTGTTCCCATATCCCTAATTAATATTTTTCGTTTATTAACATACATCATCAATATCTTTTTGTTTTAATAATGATAAATCTACACATCCCCCTGCAACATCTCTTGTTCCTAAATTGTAATCCCCAAAAAAAGAAACAAAATTTACAAAAATGTTTATTGTGTCAACACCATTATAATTTATTAAATCATTATTTGTCAATTTACTAGGACTAACATTACCAACATTATCAATACTTGATGCCCAATCACTTTCACTTTCAAATTCATAATTTAAATAAGTTGGTTCCGATAAATATGATAAAAATAAATCTTCATTTTCTGGTGGTACTTGTGAACCTAAACCTAATTTTTTACTTGTTATAGTAAATTCACAAGGGGGGTCTTGTCTTTGTAAATAATATCTTTCATTTAAATACATATAATGGGCACCACTTATAAAGGGGTACTCTACACCATCACCAATCCCATCAACTTCACCTATTTCTAATATATCTCTCCATTTATAAACATTTGTTGATAATTCAAAGGCATAATCTGGTATACCAAAAGATTTTTTCAATTCAACAATTTCATTAGGATTTGTTATGTTGTATTTATCCAAAATTGATTGGAAGTTAACTATAGGGTGTATATAATTAGAAAATTCCTTTATCTGTATTATATTAAATGGTGTATAAATATACCCTTCCCTTTTATTAACTATTTTTTCTCTATAAACAGTATTAAAACGATGATAAATATTTTCTAAAACCCTTTCTAATAATTCATTATCATTATACTCAATAATATCACCATCAAAAATTTCATCACTTTCATCTATGTTTTCATAATATAAAGAATTAATATAATTATCATCACCATAAGAACGAATATTATAGTTTACATTTTCATTTTTTTCTAAATCATACCCACCTACCATACTTGTCCAAAACCTATTATTATTTGGTGGGTCTAAATTTTTTTGTTGTTCTAACCAATATTGTGTATTTATACTATTTTGATCCGCATCATTATCATTTTTTAAAACCGTTAAATATAATTCTGTTAAAGGTCTACCTAAATTATCTTTTAAATCTTTTACATCAATATCTGTTTTAAAATTAAAGGCGGCAACATCATCAGTAAAATAAGAAGTCCCATATGCCGCAGGATATAAATCATAATCAGTATAATTTGTAGTTATAGATTTAAACCTCCTAATATAATATTTTGATTCTACACCTCTCACAACTCTTTTTATTGTTGAAACACCAATATTAAAATTAATCTCTTGTGGTTCAACATCAATTACAAATGACCTTAATTTATCATCGTTAGTTCTATTACCTACTTTTATAACCCTAAAAAATCTTTTGTTTAATTTTAAACTATTATCTAATGTATCATCAATAAAATTTAAAAGAGAAATGTTATCACCATCACTTAACCCATGATTCATTACAGTTTTAAACCCAGTATATAATCTACCATTTAATTCAATTGAAAATTTACTAATAATTGGAATACCATCATTTATTGTAATCCCTACATTATTCCTAACTAAAACAATATCATTTCTACTTTCAAATGGGTATGTTATTTTAATAAGATAATTAGGAATCCCATCACTATCTAAAAATTTTAACCTATCATACCCAGGATCAAATGGAAAAAATTCACATAAGGCACTTTTTCTATCATTACTTTGTAATGCATCTTCATCTATCTCATCATTGTAATAACCTATCCACCCATCTTTTTCAAATATATTACTAGAAAATATTTTTTTATTCAATATTTTCACACTTCCACCTTCGTCTAAACCTTCATAAATTTTAATGTTATCATTAAAAATTGGATTCGATATTAATGGGTTAATAACACCATAAAACCTATATATAGTACTTTCTTTTCTTTCCTTTTGGAATTGTTCGTATTCACTTACAGTAGTATCTATATCGTTTAATGGTAAAGGTTTATTAGTGTTCTCTAACCCTATCTGTAATTGTGTATTAACATTTACATTATTAGGTAACCTCTGATTATTTAATAAAATTTTATTTGTTTTTTCCATTATTATATTGATTTTACAGTAATAGTAACACTACCCATTATTATTATTACCACCTACAGTTACACTATTAATTAGTGTCTCACCCAAACAAGTTTTATATATTGTAAATTGATTTTGTGTATCATTATTAATATTAGGTGTATTATTAATATTTTGATTAACTTGTCCATCATTACCACCTAACCCTTGTAAGGTTACTTCATTTATTTTATCCGCAAAGAATTTAGATACTGTTTTATGTAACGCAGTCTTACCAGGTATTAAACCAAAATACATATAATATGGTGTTTGACTTCTATTAAATTTAATCCCTTTTATACTCACATCACCATTAATATCATCATCAATAAAGTCCTCATCACCATTTAATTGTGCAGTTTGTCCAAAATTTATTGTTGATGTGTTATTTGGGTAATTAATAAATCCAGAAGTTTGTCCCGGTGCCAAACCATAAAAATAATCTGTTTTAGTGTCTTCAATGTACCCACAACCATCTCCAGGGATAAATAAATCATTATCATTATATGTTGATACCACTTTAGTAGTAGAGTCATTAAATGGTATATCATATAGTAAATTACCACTAGTTAAATCTTTTAATCTTATTTCCGGGTAAGTTTCATATTTATTATCTGAAAATAAAGAACCTGGTATGTTATGGTGGAACGTTAGGTCAGTACCTTTATACCCATTAAATCTTCTACAAAAATATGATCTAAGTTCTTCATCATGATTAAACCTTACAAAACAATTACCTATTTCTATTCCCAAATCATTTTTATCTATAATGTCAACACCTATTTGTGAAGAATTAACACTCGCTAAAGTATTTTGACATACAACAGAAAAACAAGATAACTCTACATACGCCCTTAAATTTAATGTTCCATCCTTAGGTATATATTTTGTTACTTCTCTAGTTGTTGTATCCCCATCCACTGTGTCAGCCCCTACAACATAAGTCATATCCTCCGTACTAACTTTAAATGTTGTAGGTTCTAATTGGTCCATTATAAATGGTATGTCATCAATATCACAATATACACTACTACCTAATTCCATAATTGTTGTAGGTAAGATTATATTAGATTTATATTCATCCTCACTATATGCCTTATCCCCCACTGGAATATAAGGTGTATAATATATATCACTATCATTCCATGATATTAAACCATGACCTATATCAGTTTTATAATTATTAAATTCTGCATCATTACCACCAAAAATAGTTATTAATCCACCATTTTTATTTCTACAAGGGGCAACACCATTAGTACCACATGTAGGTTCACAAGTACCACCACAGTTACCTTCATTTGTAGATGTTAATCCACTATCATTATCTGTTACATCACTAGCGGTAATTTTTGCATCGTTTGTACCAAAAATATTTTGATTTAAACTTTCTGTATTACCACTAATAGGTGGACCATTACAATCTAAAGTTTCTTTAAAATATTCACTTCTTTCCATTAACCTTGTATTTCTACAAAAATTAGTATGGTGACCATGACCCCCTACGTTTTTCCAGTTTTTATTACCATTAATATCTCTAATTTCTATGTAATTTGGTTTACTATGTGGTGTACCTAAAAATCTACTTTCTTTTGTATAATTTATGTTTTGACTATTCATTAAGTTTTCAAAATCATTATAATTTGAAAATTTAATATAACAAGTTTCTTCATCTTCATTTTTACCTTGTAATATTAATTCTTTAACTGCCAAATCTAGATTATCTATTTCTAGATCATTATCAGGTGTACCATACCATTCAGTTGAAATATTAGGGTGTATGTTTGCCCTACACCCTGAAAACTCAACACTTTGTTCACCACTCATAAAAATTCTCCATTGAAAATACCCATCCTCATCTTGAAAATTATTTTCAAAATTATATATACTATCAATATCAAAAAACAATATTAAACCACCAGTTAAAATACTTGCAATTACACCTTCAGGTCTTAAACTTTCTATTATTCTACAATCATAATCACAAAATTTATCTCTCTTTAATTGTCCAAATCTTCTTCCCTCTTTTTTTAATTTATATAATCTTTTAATAAGTGGGAAATATAGTGACCCACCTACCCAATCGTTATAAAAATCAAATTTTAACATTTTTAAATAAACCGCAACCGGTTCTAATAAACAAGATACCCAATCTTTTATTACGGGTGTTTGTAACCCACCACAATTAATACAAGAAAATGGAACAACATATGGGTCATTACATTCACCTGATGCAAATGGTGTTGGTATCAATGTTACTATTGATGCAAGTCCAGGTTCATCAGGACATCTAAGTGGTATAAGTGGTATTTTACCACAACAAGTGTCACAACAATCATTACCAACCCCACAAGATGTTGTGTCAAAATCACCACATGAAAAATCGTCTTGAGGGTAATCTGCACAAATATTACTACAATTTTTACATAAAAGTCCACCAAAAATACATCTAAACTCTAAAGAAAAACATGTTAATAATATTGGTCCCCACCAACCCTCATCTGCGGCACAGTCACCAAACTTATTCACACAATAACAGTCACAAGTCCCCCCATAATTACTGGCCGCATCGCATTCACCCTCAATACAAACACCTAAAGGAAATTTAACATTACAAATTTCAGTAACTAAACCATTAATAATATTTAAAATACCATTAATAATACCTATTGCATGACCAAATACTGTTACAATTATACAAATAATTGCATAAATAACATTAAACCTTGCATCAATTCTATTAAATGGGAATTTATTTACACCTTCCGCATTATATGAGTCTTTAATACCAATAAAACTTCTAACGTCATCACCATTTATTTTTTGGAATCTACCAATATATTGTTTTACTGTATAAACTTTTTTCCATCTAAACGGAAAAAATTCATTAAGATAATTATATTGATTCCTTAAATCGTCTTCATAAGGTGTGTCTTTATTTAATGTTGATAATTGTCTATTAATAGTAAAGTCGTCACTATTTCTTAAATCTTTAGAACTGTATGGACCAAAATTAAAATTATTATTAGTATTAGGGACTAAAAATTTCGCCCTTTGTGTAAATTTTTTATCAGTTGTTGTTGAATCCATAGATATTCTAAACCTATAATCCCCTTCGGTGGCAACACCTTTGATACCATCAGGTGAAGGGACTAAATTACCAAATTCATCAGTAACAACCTTTCTAATATTCATAGGAACTAATACTGACCAATTACCATTATCGTCAATACTATTATTATTAAAATTAAAAGTTTCTATTTTACCATCAACAGTTCTTCTTATCGCCTCAATTACACCACCACCAGTAATTAACTCACTCATCAACCCCATTCTACGACTAACATCACATTCTTTACTTAAAAAATCACCTTCATCATCAGATATAATACTACCAGTAAAAATGGCATTGGGTATTAATTGTATATCATCAATAGAAATATCTAATCTATTAATACCTAAAGGACTACCGAAATTTAAACTATCACACCAATAAGGTTCTACTCTAATTGGAATATTATCAGTTATAATTTGATTTAAACTATCTATATTATTAGATGATTTAAATTTAAAACTATTTTCAAATAACTCTTCACTAAACCCTTGTGAAACCATCTCATATGGTCTTATTGATAAAAAACCAATATCACTAACATCCATATCATAATGTAATATTTGGTTACCAAGTGGTACACCAAATAAAATATAATCCCCTGCCTCATTTGTGGTAGTGGTATATTTATAATACTTTTCATATACTTCTAGAATAGTATTATCATCTAATATTTCTCTTTTTTTAGGGAATGAACCTACGGGGGTGTGATCAAAACTTTGTTTAGTTTTTGGTAATAAATTATATCTTAAACCTCTACTATTTTTTTCACTTGGAAATGGTTGGGTATAAGGATATAGTTCAGAAATTACAGGGTCTTCTAGGTCTAAATCATCAACAGGTACAAATATAGATACTTTTACATTTGGCACACCAAATCCATTATTAACTATAACCCTACCTGCAACAACACCATATTCAGAACAAAAATTTTGATAACTCTCATTTTGTGAAATTTTTAAACTTAAAATCTCTAAATGGTCATAATTCTGATTAAGATCAACATTAACTTTTAAATAACCATTATCCTGTCCGGGTGTTGTCCTAATTCTATATGATTTAGACATTTATTCTTCACTTTTTTCATTATTATTTTGTTCATAAACTTCAATATCTAACAATTCACTACCCTCTTTATAATCACCATTTTTTTCAAATTGTTTTTTTCTTTTCTTGAGTTCGTATTTCTTCTTAATTTCTACATATTTATACACCATTTTTTTAAATAAGTTACTAAACATATTACTTATTTTATTAAATGATTTTGGTAAGAAAAACATTACAAAAACCTGACCTAATAAAACCATTAAAATTAATGGTAGTGTTATTAAAACCGCAAAAAACGCAATTAATTTTATGAAAAAATTACTGGTGGCGATTTGTTCTATTAATGAGTTTTCATTAATATTATTATTGTTATCAGATTTATTATCTGTTTTTTTTTGTTTACACGTATTACATCCCATAATTAATTATATTTTATTTAAAATTAAATATTTTTTCTAAAAAGTAACTATTATGAGGTAGAAATAGTTACTTTTATATCTTTGTTAGGGAATTTAATTTCAAACATTGAGTTTGGGGACCCAAATAACGTATATTTCCCTAATAAATCTATTTGTTTAGTATCTTCATCTATATATGGTTGTGAGATTTCATTTAATGAATATTGTCCATTTTCATTAACTTTATTAAATACTCTTAAATCTGTTACATTTAAAACCCCACCAACATTATTTATATTTTCTACTAATTGTGATATATAAACATTATCCCCCATATCCCATTTATTTATATTAAAATATTCAGTTATTGAATTTATAACTCCAGAAATAACATTACCTTTTGGTGTTCCCTTATCCGCAAATATATCAACTTCAAACCCTAAATTTATTACTCTACCATTTTTAATGGTTATATAATCATTTAACATTCTATAATCTGCCAAATATTCCGCAATATTTTCTTTTAATGTTGAAGTCGCCTCACTGGTTAATTTACCAATACTATCTAACGCCAAAACATATACAACAATTTTATTTCTTTCTTCTAATACACCAGTTCTAAAGGGTACACCAAATTTACCATCCATTAATGGTACTCTACTTTGATAATCTTTTATTGTGACACATCTATTTTGAGATGAAAAATTATATCTAACTAAATTTCTTATTTCATCTATAGAGGGTTGTTCCTTACCACCCAACGCAGGTATTGGGTTATTCACACTTATACTATTTCTAATTGTACTATTTATTGCCGAATTATCTCCATTTATAACAGTACTAATAGTTCCTAAAGAAGTTATAGTGTTAGGTCCTATGTTACTATCTTCACCACCACCTACTCTATATCTAACATACATTGTACTACTTGGTGATGGTATTTCACCTAACGATAGATTATTTATTTTTTTACCAATACTATCTATCTGTCCTCTACAACCAACAAAATCATTTAATTCTGTTATGTCTGATTCACCTGCACCAAATATTATTTTAGTGAAACCATTATCAGTATATTCTTTTATAAATCTTTTGGGGGAGTTCTTCCACTTACCAACAACAATACCTTCTCTATCAGAAACTGTATTTTCATCTTGAATGTAAATTTGTGATTGTGCCAATGCAGGTACTTCATAAAAATTTAAATCAAAAGTATTAAATTCTTCTTCTGTCGGTGAAGTTGTTAAATTAGTACCTTCTTTAACAATTATGTTTTCTACAGATAAAACATTGTCCTCAGGTAATATAACCTCAAAAAACGCCTTAAAATCTTCAGTATTTAAAGTTCTTTTATAAATTTTAGTGAAACCATTTATCATGATTTCTCTCTTAGTTAAAGAATAATTCTGTATTATACCACTCCCATCAATATTAGGGATGATTAACCTATTTGGTATACCACCAGTTGCGAATGGTGATGAGAAATCACAATCTTCTTGTAATTCAAAAACTTTACCTGCCCCTAATGATTGTGACCCTTTAAGTATTCTAGGTGCATAACTTTCATCAAAACTATCCCCTTTAACTGGTATATTGGTGACTGTCCAGTCAACTATTGTAATACTGGGTCTTTTTCCTGGTATATTTAAACCAAAAGTCCTTGCCAATTCTAATACTGAAGATCTCTCTTGTGCGTAATTAATTTGTGTTTCATTAAACATCCTATCAGTATGAAATGATAACATATCACCTACTGCGGCATTTAACTCTAATAACATCATACCCACAGAGGCATCATTAAAATCTGAAAATGTTTCCGGATAATATTTTTGTATAAACTGTATTAATTGTTGTCTAACATCGGAGAAATTCCTAGCGTTATAATCAATTTTCTTTGCCATATTTTAAAATGTTAATGTAACTGTATCAGTACTACTAAATGTACCTTCAGTAACGGTATAACTTAATTCTACTATTATTAATTCTTCTATCACATCATTTTTAAATGAAATATTATTAACTATTAAATTAGGAATATATTGTTTTATTGTTTCATTTAAATTATTTCTAATTTGTTCATGTGTTATATCATCATTAGGTTCAAAAATATATTTCTTAAGATCACTCCCAAAATTAGGGGCATATAATCTCTCCCCTTTATTTGTTAATAAAAGATGTAATAAATCTGCCCTTATTGCATCCCTGTCTGTTTGATTTAATTTAAAATAAAAACCTTTATTACTGTCACTAAAAGGGAAGTCTATGTTTATATATCTAGTTTTAGCCATTTCTATATAAATATTGTACTATTATTTTTTTATAAGGAAATAATGATATTAAAAAATAAAGTCCCTATATATAAAAAAGATATTGAAAAAATTCAATATCTTTTATAATACTTTATTATTTTTATTTTTTTTTTTAAAAATATAACGCACACATAAAGAACGCAAAAATTAATATAACTACCATTTTAATAATTGTTCTATATGGTCCACTATGCCAAATTTTATTTTCTATATCATAAACATAACCATTAACCCATACCTCACCATCTGTTATAGTTAAAAAGGGGTATTTACCTCTAACATGTTTGGGTACTTTATGTTCAATATTGTTAATAAAAATTATATCCTCCCCAGGGTAATAGACATCTAAACCATCTTGGTTTATATTAAACATCTTTTAGATTTTATCTAATTGTTATTTGTTTCAAGTTCTATCAATTTATCTAGATACTCTTTGGCCTTTTTTAAATCTTCTATACCATTCTTATATTTCCATCTTGTAACATATTTTATTATGTTACCCTCATAGAAACTTAAGTTATGTGAATGGGCGTAATCCCACATTTCTATACCATTATTATAGTATTTTGGGTGTTTTATCTTTTCCATTATTTTAGAAATTTATAAATTGATTCTGACAGTACTTCACCTAAACCTATAGGGACACTATTACCTACTTGTCTTGATTGTTCTGATTTACTACCTAAAAAAATAAAATCATCAGGATACCCTTGTAATCTAGCCATTTCACGTATAGTTATTCGTCTATTTTCAGTAGGGTGGTAATAATGGTCACAATTATTATGTACAATAGTATAACTTTCTTTTTTTCTATGTAACCTTCTCATTGCCCTTTTTAAATCACTATTATTATGAAGTTCTGGTGGACAATCTTTCATAGACCCACCTTCAGGGATATATTTTATCCTTTTTGAATTTAATTCACTTAATTTCCCTATTTTATGGTTAAAATCATTTTTGTTTATAGATTTATATAAAACTTTCTCTGTTGTAATATAATTACTTTTATTATGTGTTTTACTGGGGAAAATAAATTTCTTTTTTATGTCATCCCTAACACCAATAATAAACACCCTT
>Ga0233414_10000572_pt1 | contig 14954 bp, 5 predicted proteins | sample Na_anoxic_10_MG_FD_189020 | JGI IMG/M metagenome (GOLD analysis project Ga0233414, IMG submission 189020) | Seawater microbial communities from Saanich Inlet, British Columbia, Canada - Na_anoxic_10_MG | ecosystem: Environmental > Aquatic > Marine > Inlet | place: Canada: British Columbia... | reverse complement strand
TTAGCAATAATTGGAGGTCTCAGTTTAATGACAGCTGGGACTTCATATATGTTGTGGCATCCTCACGCACCACAGTTTGATTTTAATCCTAACACTTTAGCAATAGCTAGTGGCGGATTTTTTGTAGCTGTTGGAATTACTTATAAATTTTAAAATAAAATGATATGTGCGGACTTTGTCTAGGCGGTATTTGTGAATACTGTAACGTTTAAAATATAAAAAGGGGAAGTCGTAATGACCTCCCCTTTTTTGGTTACAGGAACTTTGGGTATGGTGCCCAGTTTTTTTGTTCCTACTTATTTAACAGCAAATGGATTATTTTGTTTTTTGTTTTTAACAGCAAAAGGATTACTTTGTTTTTTATTTTTAATAGCAAAAGGACCTTTCTTTTTAGTTGAGTTACTATTAGCTTTCTTATCTGAAGAACTTTCTAACATCCAAGTTGAATAACCCGCGAATAGAGCAATATCCTCCCACAAAGCTGTCTCATCACTTAACATAGCCTCTATATTATCAAATTTAGTCATAGCTCTATCAAGTGGAATATTAGTTGTAGCAGCAACAACTTTAGCTACAGCATCATAAGCTGGATTATCTAAGCTAAATCCTTTATCAATCATTTCTTGTCTTCTCTTTTTAGAATCAAACTGCCAAAGAGCTTGCTTAAGTCTAGAGACTTTAGATGAAACTACAGGTGTTACCTGTATCATTTTCCAAGCAGCATCAGTATATTCAGGTTTGTCTCTACCTGATCTTTTATATATGTCTAAAGCTATGTTTTTACTAACAGAAACTAAATGACCTCCAATACCCATACCTCTTAAAATACCATCAGCACTACCATTAGCTACATCAATATATTTTTGATTTATAACCTCTTCGTCATCTTCATCGTTAAAACCTAAAGCAAATAATGCTTGTTGAGCTGCATTAAATAACAAGTTCTGAACAATGCCATAATAAGCTATTTTACTAATATGCTCTTTAGCATCACCTCTTCTACTTACTAAGTCTTGAACTGCTCTCGCTTGAATCCTAACATATTGTTGTTGGGTATTAGCCCAGTTTAATAGTAATCTACCTACGTCACTAGCTTGTTGTTGTGATATTTTATCAGGTCTAGAAGATTGTTGAGACTTTTCTGATATTTCTCTAAACTCTCTCATAGCTATTTTCTTAGCCTCTACCTCAGTCATTTTAGAATCTCTTTTCATTAAGTCATTTATTCTATTTCTAAAATAAGTTGCTCCACCAGAAGCTATAGCAAAGCTATCAGCAAATTGTGTTGGTGCGTAACCTTTTTGAATTAACCAACTAACAGCTGCTTTAGCTTTGTTTTTTGACTTAGCTGCTGCTTCTGAAACTTCAGCTTCACTAATGTTTATTCTTAATCCGTTTCTTCTATCTTTTAAAAAGTCTGAATTCATTAACTCCATAAAATCAGCCCAATACTGTGGTTGATTAGCAAATGCTAAACCTGCTTTAGCTGGGTTGTTAAAACTCCAATTAACAAAGTTTGCTGACGATATAGTTTGTAATAAAGCAGACTTCATATTTAAGAACATGACAACACCTTGAGAGTTGTTTAAATAATCTAAAAACTTTCCTGCTATTCTATTTTGTCCAGTTATTCTATTGCTACCAGCCTGCATTCTTGCTAAAGAGTTTTCTAAAGCTTCTCTATATTTAGGACCGTGTATAGCTTCAAGTTTGTTTAAATTTTCTTTTGAGAATATTAAGTTTTTATTTTCTATCCACTCTTTTAAATATTCTTCTCTGTTTAAAGAGTTTATACTACCAAGTAAATCTGAACTTACATTACCACCTAACCAATCACTTTTAGGTGAAACATATTTTCCTTTATTAATCATTAAAACTTGTTCAGCAAAAGACTTTAACTCCATGTTATTAGCAACTATATTGTTAAGCTCTGTTAAATCTCTTTTAGATAACCCAGGTACTTCTTCACCTAAAGCTGTCCATATGTAAACTCTAACAGCGTTTTCATTACTAAAGCTAGTGTCATTTTTTTTCTTCAACTCGCTAGGCATGTTTAGATCTTTTTTAAGTTTTCTAAAATCGTCCATAACGTTTATTCTAGCTATAGACATATTTTCCATTGCTCTAGCAAAAGGTTCAAACAAGTTCTTTTCAAAGAATTTTTTATGTTCTTCACCTTGCTTTCCCTTGCCTAATAACGGATATATCAATCCTTCAAAATCCTCAGCTGAGTAAGGTAATAATCTTTTTCTTTGGTTTTTATCACCTACTAATCTAGCTTTAGAATCAGAATAAGTTTTATAAAACTCTATACCACTAGTATCTTCTAGTATTTTGTTAAAATCTTCACTAGCACTATTCTTAAATTCTATTTTAGCTTGCTGAACTTTAGACTTAACATCTAATTGATCTAAAGCATCTTGTACGGCTTTAACATTCTGAGTAGCATCATCTGCAAAATAAAAATCATTATAACCCTCTGCAGCTTTTTCTATAACCCAAGCAGCTTTAGCACCACCTGTTGAGTTACCTAATCCTATTATATTGTCTATCTTAAATTCTAAACCTTGTGATTTTAAATATTCATATATTGCTGTTTGAGCTTCAGGAGCTCTAGCTGTTAACACAAATAAATCCTCATTGCCTCTAGCGTCTCTAATTGTTTTAGCTAGATTAAATAAAGGTCCACGCTTTCCATCAGTGACTTTATTAAATTCACTAAAGTCAAACTCAAAACCTAAGTCAAGCATTGATTTACCGTTACTAGCAAACTCTTCAGCATTTAATTTTCCTTTAGTTCCATCTGGTGATGTAAATAATATATCACTTTTTGTGGTAGCCAAAGTGTCATCAAAATCAAATATCCTTATTTTTTTAATAGGTGCATTTGGATCTCTAGCAACAGCTAAAGCAGCGTCAATAGTGTTAGCGTAAGATATTACCTCTCCATTACTACTTTGTTTCATTCCTTCACTAGTTACACTATTAGACATTGTAACCTCATTCACCTTAGCAGCTTCTTGTATGCTGGTCCATAGATCAGCTTCAGCTTTACCATATTCAACGTTATCAATAATATCTAAAACAGCATGAACATCTCCTCCAGTAGTGTAATTATTATACCATCTTTTTAAAGGCAAATCACCTATTTTATAATCAAAAGGCATTCTAGACTTAAAGAACATACTAAAATTATCATTCATAGCAACGTGTATAGCGCCAACTGAATAACTGTCTTTTAATTCTTTTAAGTCAATGTCTGTATTTCCATTAATTAAAGCATCTGCTAGTAAAACATTTATAACAGTAGCTGGTATCCCATGCTCGTATTCAAATTGTTTTTCTCCGTTGACTCTTAAATCTGTAGTAGGAGGATTTAAAGCAGCATACCTAAACATAGCAGCAGCTCTTATTGGCCCTTTCATGTTAGCACCAGCTCCAGCCATTATCATAGCTATGTTTTCATTAGTAGCAACTCCTGCAGCTTTCATTTCACCTAAAGTTCTATACATATTAGTTATATAGTTCCAAGCTCTATCAGAATCTGCTTTTCTTTTAGCCTTTTCTTCTTTAGACATATTATCGCCAATCATAGACTCGGTAACAACCTGAGCTGTCATAGGTGGCGATTTAATTATTTCGCTTTTACCATCTATTTCTATAACTAAAAAATCACTAGGCTTTTCATTTTTTTTAAGTTTAAAACCTAATTCATTAAAAAGTTTAACACTACCTCTATCATATTTAGTAATTCCAAATGCTTTAGTTAAAAACTCACTAACAAAAGAATCTTTATTAGCATATGTCATATACCTACCTTGATTAACATATTTGCCGTTAACCATTTTAAGTGGATCAACACCACTGTTAAACATACCTTGATAAGTTATTATGTCAGCTATTAGTTGATTTTTCTTTCCTTTATAATAACCGCTCTTTAACATACCATTAACAAGTAATGGATTAAATTCTTTTTGTTTTACCGTGTTTTCACCTGCTTCATCTATAAAAAGACTAGTAATTGTTCTATTTAAACCAGCAAACTTAGATAAAGACTTGTCTTCATCAGCCATTTCCACTTCTTTTATGTAGTCTACAACGTCTAAATCAATATCTTTATATGTATTTACTTGTTTAGAGTAAGGAATCATTACTTTTGATAAGTAATTAGTTAATGAAGTAATTTCTGTTTTGCCTAGCGATTCTTCATAAGTGCTCTCAACAGCAAATCTAATTTGCTTTTTAAGATCTTTAATTTCATTTGACCAACCTGTATTTGCCCCTACGCTTATTATATTAGTAAACAATAAGCCTTGATTTTTAGCAAAAGTATTATAAGCTTTGTCTGAACCTAAAGCCTCTTTAATATTTCCAGAGAATTTAAAATTAGTTCCACGATCTATAGCTTGAGCGTAAGTGTTCAACATCTGCTCAGCAGCCATCCATTTCATATCTGGGTTGCCTAAAGTAATTTTATCTATAGTATCTTGCTTAGACATTTCTTGCATGCTAGCATCAAAACCTAGTTGACTTGATATGTTCTTTGCTAAAGCTAACTTTCTACCTCTTTTATTAAAAAACTCTAAAAACATAGCATCAGAAGGTGTTTGTCTACTGTACAGTGTTGGGCCAGAAGTCTTACTTGTAGTTATTAATCTACCAGTACCTTCATATCTAGCTATTTCTGTAGGGCTTAGATTTTTCTTATCAACTTTAGCAAATATTTTTTGATTAGATAATCTTTCCATAGCCACTAAATCAGATATAGGAAAACCTTTTAGTATAGCTTTTTTGTTTTTTATTAAATAGTCATTAAAGCTTTTGCCAGTACCCATATCATCTAATATAGTATCAACAAGAGCATCTGAGTAATCGTTAGCTAAGTTCTGTCTAACTTCTTTATATATTCTAGCAAGATCTATATTAGCTTGATTTATATCCTTAGCTGTGGATTTTGGATCTGCTAAAACTTTTTTAACATCTTGAAGACTTACTACTTGATCCGCTTGACCTTTCTTTTTTCTAGTATATTTTAAACTAGGAAGTTTACCACCAACCACAGATTGAGCAACTTTTAAAACCTTATTATAAGCGTTACCACCCTCTTCAATACCCATGAGTTGCCTCATGTTTAATTCTTCTTTTATCTCTACAACCTCATCCGCTGCTATGTCAAGCTTTCTTTCTCCTTCTTTTTGTACATCTAATCTTTTAGTTCTAACATCTTTAGGTGCTTCCCCTTTAGCTAAAGTTTTTCTAGCAGTTCCTACTTTTAGTTTCAAGTAAGTTCCTATATAGCCTGCTAAATCATTATTTTCTGAAGGATTAAAAGCTTTTATATGAGCAATTAAAGGACCAGATGTTTCAGCAACAAGATCAATGTCTCCCTTAGCTATAGCCTGTATTTCTGGTAAAAAATCTACAATTAAATCTTGCATAACTTGATTACCTTCATCACTTTCTAAAAACTCTCTCCACTCATTGTTATCTTTATCTCTAGCATATAGGTTATATATATCCTTTATACTAGTTTCTCTTAAATCTCTTCTTGAACTTTTTTCTGCTGCCGTTTCATTTATAGTTCCAGAACTTTTTAACTCATTTTCTAAAACCTCAACAATTTTTTGTTCTGGAGTAAAAACACCTGATTCTTTTATTTGAGATACCTGTTCTTTAGTTAAATTACCAGAAGCTATTGACTCTCCTAAACTAATTAAAGAAGCTAAAGCATCGGTTGATCCTTTAAAATCAAATTTAAACTCTCCATCAGTAGCACTCATCATGCCTTCATTCATGCCTTGACCTACAAGAACAGCGAGTTCAGGTGTTAGTGGCACGTTTTTATTACCAACCTCTTCTAAGAAGTTCATAACAAGTTCATCAGCCATAGTGTCAACTTGAGAATCTCTTTTCCTTATTCTAGTTAACACATCTTTTCCCTTTTCTGACATGCTTAAATAGTCTACTATGGTATTAGCTAAAGGTATAAAATCTTTTGAATCTCTACTTATTAATTCAGTAAATATAGTGTGTCCTACTTCATGTAAGCCTACTTGTCTTTTGTCGTTTTTAATAGCATTTTCTTTAAAGACCAAACTTAAATTTGCGTCATTATTTAACCCTGGTATTTCAACACCATTGTTACCTTTATTTAAATCTTCCTTTAATTTTTTAAATTGATCTTTAGTATTAGATATTTCAACTTCACTAGCGCCAGAATCTTTTAGTTTTTTAATTCTTTCTTCTAGTATATTGTCTATACCCACAGCAGCCTCTTTATTTGTGTTAAACATTTGTAAAGATATGTTTAAACCTTTAGATTTATTTAGCGCGCTTTGCACCTCAAAGTTGTTATCTATTTCTTGAGCAACATAAATATCGTATGCTTGAGCTTGAATAGCGGATTGTTGCAAATCATCTGTTTTATTTTTATTTGCTTTTAAATCTAATTTCGCTTGTTCAATTATTTTATTGTATCTATCTACATCTTGATCTCTTAAAAACTTAAAGTCATTACCAAAAGCACCAGCGTTTTTCCATGTACCAGAATCATACTGTAAATTGTCAAATCTATTTTTTTGAAGTTTTAATTGTTCTTGTTTTACCTCTTTAGATAAACTTGTATCATCAATTATTTTCTTAACTTCAACTCTTATTAATTCTTGTTCACTAGTATTATTCATTAAAGAATTCATAGCTTGGTTACTAAGAGTAGTAGATATTTGATTAAACTTTTTATCAAGTAATACTCTTTGTTGACTTTCTAAATCTTGTATTATATTGTCTTGAGCTGTTACATCTATTCCTTTTTCAATTAAAGCTTGTCTTGATCTTCTTTGAGAGTCTAACGTAACACTTATACTTCTAAACTCTTTCATCGAATCGTAGTCAGTAAAACCTTGAGCAGCTGCGCCAGCTATAAAAGGAGCGGCAGACATGCTAAAACCAAATACACCTCCAGTAAACATAGCGTGATCAACACCTTCTAAATAAGGTTTACCATCTATCATGTTTTGAGTTATCTGAGTTAAGCCTTCACCAACAGCTTCTGTTATACCTTCTTGAGGCACGTTTTTTAATTCTTGTTTAAAATATCTCTTCATACCCTCTCTATAGCTGAAGATACTTCTTTCACCCATTTCACCTATTAATTTTTGACCTCTTTTTAATATGGGTATAGTTGTTAATCTCTCAAATACAGCTTCTGAAGCTCCATAACCAATAGCAGAAGCGGCTTGCATCCACTCGTTTTCATAAACACCAGTCTTTCTTTCTCTCATGTCATCTTGCATCCAGTGATCTCCAGCTGAATAAGCTCCAATAAGTAAAGGTCCAGCAGTACCACCAGTAGCCATCATCGTTGCTAGTATAGGTATTTGTCTAGCAACTTCTTGAGCCATAAAACCTCCAAAATTACCACTAAAAGCGCTTGCTCCACCCCAGTTGTCTTGATGAAAACCTACTTCTTTCTGATAAGAATTAGTTATTTCTTCTTTTTTGTCAGTCCACTCTTGACCCCAGTCTGCAAAAGCATCATCGTAGCTTTTCCACATTTCATCAAAATTAAACTCCCCATCACTTCCAAATTCTAAATAAGATGTCATAGCAACACCAGCAACTTTAGCTACCTTAGAACCAAGGTATGTGATTCCTACGCCTATGTCAGCAAATGTGTTTAGAAATAAAGCTCCTGACTGTCTCCACGTGTCATAATCTCTTTTAAGTAAATCCCAAGAAGAATTAATATCATTAGTTTCATCTTGAAGCCTCCAAGATTCATTTCTTCTACCTTGCATAACGGCAATCCTAGTGTTTCTACCGTTTATAGCATTTTCATATTGATTAAATAAAGATTTAGAAACTGTTTTACCGTTTTTAAATCTAATCATTTCACCACTAGAAGTAGGAAAATCTTTGCTAACGTCATTATATATATCTTGAAAATAATCTATTAATAAATTATCTTCATTATTAGAGTTTTCTATATTTAGTAGTTCAATTTTATTTAATTCTTGTAATTCTACTGACTTTCTTAAATTAGCGTCTGATTCTATTATTTGAGAACCCCTTATCTTACTAGCAATAAACTTTGGATTATCTTTTAAATATGCATCCCAGTGTGAGTCTGTAGCTTTTCCTTTATCTATCTCATATAGCTTTCTAGCAACTTGATTTTCTATCTCTTCTTTTGTTGGTTTAGCTTGTCCGTTTTCTAATCTCGCACTAGATAAAGACATTTCTGTATCGTTATATATTTTAGATCCAACTCCGGCATAAGCCACAGAGCCTGGCGCATAACCAATAGCATCTCCGGGTTTTTTAGCATCATATATATAGTTTAAATAATTGGCTTGAGGACCTGTAACTCTACGGGTTATTATATCAAACCTTTCATTATTTCTTATATACCTTTGAATTTCATCAAATCCATCTCCATAAGGGTCTTTAGCAGCCTTTTCAGATATTTTTCCTTTCTCAAACAGTTTTTGAGCATATTTTACTTTTTCACCAACAAACAGGCTTGGGTTAGGTATAAACTCTGGAAATACCCCAATCTCAGTAGGTTTACTATTAAAAGTACCAAATTTAGATAATTGAATTTTATCACTTTCGTTTAATGCTATTCCACCACTTTTTGGAGATTCAGGATTATAAGGAGTGTTTACTATTTTAGTTACCTCTTTAGCTTGATTACTAATGTTTAAAACTGTTTGAGTTACATTTACACCATTGTCATTTATAAAACTTGTTAGTTCATTTTTTTGTTTATAAATATCATTTCCTTGTAAACTAATAAAAGTAGTTTTTCCAGTTTCTTCGTTTGTAACTTGAATTCCGTTTTGTTGCGATGACTGAGCATTACTCTCTTTATTTATACCAATTCCAGGTAAACGATCTTTATATTCAAACTTGTAACCAGGATATTGGTTCTTTAAGAAAGGTACAAAATCTTCTTTTTGTCTAGATGGATTTAATTTAAAATAGTAATTACTTTTACTTAAGTCTAATTCTCCGTCGTCTTTCTGTCTGTAAGCCCAGTCATGAATACCAACTGTTTTCTTTTCTAGTTTTCCATTTTTATCATAATCCATGTAGTTTACTAAAGGATTTGATGTTGGCCTATTTAAATCTTCGTTTTTTATTTCTATATTGTTCTGTACTGATTTTGATTTATTTTTTTCTAAATTATTTATAAGAGAATCATACTTATATTTATCTATTTCTTTATTTTTTAACTGCTTTTCTATCGATTTTAACTCATTAGCATAAGTTATATTTATTTTATTTTCTCTATTTATAAAGTTTTTCTCAACTTCATCAGGCGTTTCTATTGAACTAGACTGAACAGCTTTGCTACCTTCTTTTAAATCAACTTTTGTTAACATTGGAGACTCAACAGTTTGATCAATTTGGTAAGGTAAATTATAGTTTGTAGAAAAATCAGAAAATTTTACATTATTATCCTTCAGTAAATCAGACTCAACCATTTTAGCGTGGAATGAAAAAGCTTTTGTTTTGTCTTTCATTACGTTTTCAAATTCTTCTATAGTACCAGAAAAAAGAAGTTTTCCATCAGTTCCTACGTTGGCTGTTGCAAAATTATATATATCTTTATAACTTTTTGGATCAGTTTCTATTGTCATGTATTAAATTTCTATAATTTAGTTTGGATAATAGGGTATTCATCATATTTGTATCCAGCTTCTAATGGACCTAATTCTTGTTCTCTATTTGGGCTATTAAATACAGCTTGTTGGTAATCATCTACACCCATTATGTTAAACATATAATTTCTACCATCAGCATCTAGTTGTCCTGCATTTCCTTCAGTAAAAGTAAAATAGCTAGGTTTAGCTACTATTTCAAAACCTTGCGGATTATTTGTACTAAATTTATAAAGAACATCTTCATTAAAAGAACTACCAAAATCCGTGCCTGGAAATGTATTTTGCATTTCTTTACCTGTCATAACTTTTTTACCGTCAGCACCATAGTCATCAGGATTGTCAATAATAATTTTATAAATACCACCAACTACTTTACCTTCAGAGTTGTACTTAACTACACCTTGTGGATATGCCGCTGTAGCACTAGGATATGCTTTAGCATATTTGTTAATAAAATTCTTTTTTAAAGTACTTTTACCAGCATCAGTAAACTTTCCACTAGTATCTTTATAATAGTTTTGAATTTCTTGATCATTTATGACAGTTTCTGTTTTAGTCCCTGTTTTCATATCTATTAACCTAGCTAAACCATCTACACCCTCTTTTCTCATTTCCCCTTGCAGCTCTAAATATCTTTCTTCAGTAATAGTTTCTTGTACACCATCTGTTAAAGGGTCTTTATCTGGCATTTCCGTGGCGCTTAATTTGTTTAATGCCTCTGCTCCAGCTTTAGCGTTTTCATTATTAAACGTGGACCAGTTTATACCTCTAAACTTACTGTCTTGCGGCAGCATATTTAGCATGTTTAATTGATCCCATTTTTTTCCAAAATTAAGTTTTGTTTCGGCAAGTAAAATATCACTATGATTATTTATCATTTTAGTATAAACATCATTTTTTTCTACAACTTTTAAAGTTGACTTAGTCCTAGTTGAAGCATCGTAGTTAGATTTTAATGTTATTGTCTCTTTATTTACATCAGTAAATTTACTTATCATCTCATCATACTCTTCAAAACCTTTTTTTGTTGTTAAAGATTCATCAGCGGTTATAACGTGACTAGCTAGATTAGTCCCTGTTTGATTAAAAGCTTTTATATCTGCTCCTAAATCTCGGTCTTCTAACATTGTGTAAATACCATTTTTTCTATCATTATCGTCTTTAAAATATCCAGACCTAATAACTGGACTTCCAGAACTCATGTCTATCTGCACTTTATCTATTAAGCCTGATGTCATTCTTGTTCCAAAATTGATATTAGCTTTATCTGCTAAAGCCTCGTTATCTAGTCTATTAATAGTACTACCCGTAGCAACAGCTTGTTGATGCAATTTATATATATTACTTTCAGCTGCGGTGTTAACAACCCAAGTACCTAAAGCTGACAAATTAGTCCTACCATTTGTTTCGGCTATAGCGAGAGCATCTCTATCAGCTTTTGTAGCGCCAGGTTTACTAGCTCTTGCTTTAGCTTCACCTATTATAGTAGCTTGTTCTCTAATTGCTTCTTTTAAAGCTGCATCCATATTAGCTTCTAAAGGAACTAATTGTGCAGTATATTCTTTTATTAAATCACTAGTTGTTTGAGTACCTATCTGTATTGCCCTCTCGCTGTCAGCTCTGTCTTTAGCTTGCATTTTAGCTACTCTTCCTAAAAGATTTGTTGTATTTTGAGTTGCAACATTTACATTCTGTATTAAACTAGAATAATCACTTGGTACTAAACCTACTTTTCTTTGACTCATAATTTTATTTTTTAATATCTATCCGGTAAAAGCTCCACCTGGAGATAGACCCGCTGTTAATGCACTTACACTTCCAGTTAGCCCGGACATAAAAGCAGCATCTCCAGAATCTCTCATTCCTTGTTGTTGATTTCTTAAAAAATCGCTTTCTCCATATGCTCTATCTAATCCAGCGTTAATTCTTTCTTCATTCATTTGCTGTTCAAAGATACTACCTTGTCCTTTTAAAGTTTCTACTCTTGCTGACTCAGCTAATCTAGCTGCTTGAGCTGCTTGCTCTCCTTGTGCTCTTAGTTTTGAATTTTCAGCTTCTTGACTTTCTATACTAGCTGATACCTCTTGTTTACTTTTAGCAGCTGCTTGTGCTAAAGCGGTAGCTCCTCCAGAGCCCATGCCACTAGCTTGCATTGTTTGTAAAGTATTTGCTAAAGCTATATCAGCTTCTTCAGCTTGCATTTCAGCAGCTTGAGTAGCCACACCAATGTCTCGAAAAGAGTTTTGTATTTGATCGCTTCTATCTTCAACATCTGCATATGGATTCTCAATGTCAGGTCTATCTGCTAATAAACCATCTATCACGCCTTGGGCGGCCTGTATATCACCTTCCATAGCATTAGCTTTTTTGTTTTGAATATGTTTAGTTATTCCTCCAATAACCATTGGCGCTGCTATTGCTGCTACTACTCCAAAGCTCATAATATTTTATTTTTTATTATTAATATATTTTTCATAATCTTTCATATTTAAAGAAACTAATTCACTTTCTATTTTGTCTATATCTTTAGTATTAGTAGGATTTTTGTGTATATTTACAACTACAGAATCTTCGTTAGCATAAACAGCTCTTTGAATACCAGGTTTAGAAATAACATAACAAGGTCCTTCATAATCTTCAACTGTATCTTTGTCTGAAAGTGTTAAGTGCCCTTTTAGTAAAAAAAATATATGCAAATGATTATGTATGGCACCTACTACTACCATACCTTTCTTTATTGTCATTTGTCTTAAATAGATTTGATCAGCAAACTCATGCTTTATCGGAAGATATTCACTGTTTTTTAAAATACTAGTGGCATCTCCAAGTAACTTTACTCCTTTATTCTGTTTACTTAATATTTTTTTTATTACTTGTATATTGTTCATTTAATTTAATTATGATGATCTAACGAAAGTAGTTCCTACAGCCCATAATTCTTTGATAGCATTAGGTGAAGTAGTAGAGTCTGTGGCTATAGTTACGTTTGCATAATATCCTTTAATACCTGTCATATATTCACCTGAAAGAACTTGTTCAGGCTTGTATGGAGTATTATTTAATAAGTTAGATACGTAATAATTTTCTTTTCTATTAAAACCTCCTCTAAATACTCTTCCATTTTCAGAATAGTATCCTTCATTATAGCTTGGTATTGCAGCTGCCCTTTCAGTTATTGTTACTGCTGAAGCTGAAGTTTGTTGATTAATAGGATCAACAATAGTAGGTCCTGAAGTTCCGCCAGTAAATGAACTTATAAACCATCCATTACTACCTTCATAAGAAACTGTTTGAAAATTTTTATTTGTACTTGGGTTGGTATTAAAAACAAAAGAAATATTACTATTGACTTTTCTTTCATAAAAAACTCCTGGCGCGCCTATATTATGCTGATATATATAATTACCTGTTGTTGAGTAGAATTTACCAGCTCTACTAAATAGAAAAGAAGGTTTGAAACCATAAAAACTAATCCAACCATTGTTTCTTTCGTCAAAAGATAGTGTTGAGTAGTTTATTTCAGATTCTACATACGAAGGTGTTTTTTGTATTGATACGGTGTAATTTTTAGAATAATTATCCCAATTAGCAACAATATCAGACTTGTAATAATAAACTAAATAACCTTCTGGCTCTAAAGTTGGATTACCAGTTATAGCTATAGGTTGATTTAATGTTATTGTATAGTAAGGTGGATCAGCATCAGTGTTGTCAACTATTTGATTAACCAAAGCATTTTGTTGGTTTACGCTAGGATCTCCATTAACCTGAAATATAGATCCTTTAAATATGTCACAAGAATTTATACTTGAATCAAAAGTAATATCAAATGTACTTACTGGCTGGTTAAAAGTTTGACCTGTCTTAAATTTCCAAAACAATTTTTTAGGTTTATAACCTATATTTAAATTTGCCAAAGTATCTCTAAAATAATCTTTCATACCGTAATTAGATATTTCTGTTAATCCATCTCTTGATAATCTAAGTACAGCTTGTCTTTCTGTGTCTACAAAATATTTTCTATTACCAAAAAAACCAAAAGAATTTGGATATTCAGATATTCCATATTTTCCTAAATAAGGAACAACTTGTCCTAAAACTGGTATAGCACCTTGCGTTTCAGCAGCACCTTGAGTACCGGAATATATAGTATTTTTATTTATTAATATATAACTACATTTTTGTTGTTGAAATATATTTAAGTTAGTATCTTCTGCAAACAGCTTTTGAACACTACCGTCTTTTGGGTTTAAGTCTTTTGTTATACTCTCACCTATAGAAAAAACATTTGTATTGTTTATTCCAGTTCTAGAATTAAACACTCCAGAATATATTAAAGAAGAGCTTCTGTATTCTTGATTAGGATTTTCTTCATTTAAATAAGCCCTTACTCCCAAAGAAACGCTAGGATTGTTATAACCACCTTTTATTCTAGACTCTTCAACAAACCAGTTTTTTATACTATCGCTAGATTGAGTTTGTGCTTCCCCAGGAAAACTAGGGTATTGAGGTGGGTTCCATGGTAACCCAGGCCAAACTGGCTTAGGAAAAGGTGTTTGATTTATATCCATTACTTTTCTAACTAACAAAGAGTTATAATATTTTACTTCTAATATATATGCCATTTTTTTTTATTTATGGTAGGTTTTGAAAAGTGTCTGTTTGTAACAGAAATCTCATTAAATAAGTTGTTTGCCCACCCGCTGAGTCTGTTAAAACCATATCATAATCCATTTCAGTAGGAAAAGTTTCTCGGCCTGAGTTGTAGGTTCCTGGAGTACTAAATGATGACAAAACTGGCCAATACTTAGCGTCAAAATATATTGGGAAATCTCCATCTACTAAAGTTTTAAACTTAGCTGGAGTAGCTCCTGGACCTGCTTTTTGAGTACAATCGATAGTAACACTCCCTGCAAGATTAACATTAATATTTTCAAATGGACTATTAGTATAATTGCCAGCTTCTCCATTTCCAATTACTGATCCAATTATTAGGCATCCAAAAGAACTTGGAGGACCCTGCGATGTTGATGGAGTGGGAACATAGCTGTCATCAACGCTGGAATTGGGCGAGGAGTTTGTAGGATACAATGTTCTTGCTCTTTCTGAATATGTATCTACCGCGCCTCGAAACGTGTCATCAGTATAACCATTTCCTAGTTGAATAGTAGCTCTATCACCATTGTACCGCTCTGGTATTGACCCGTAAGTATAATCAGGTGCTCTATAACTAAGTAGGCTATTGTATCCTTCTGTACCCATCCCTCCGTTTGAAGTGCCTATAAT
>Ga0233414_10000570_pt1 | contig 14985 bp, 12 predicted proteins | sample Na_anoxic_10_MG_FD_189020 | JGI IMG/M metagenome (GOLD analysis project Ga0233414, IMG submission 189020) | Seawater microbial communities from Saanich Inlet, British Columbia, Canada - Na_anoxic_10_MG | ecosystem: Environmental > Aquatic > Marine > Inlet | place: Canada: British Columbia... | reverse complement strand
TAGTGGCGTTTGATTCTATAGTAGTGGCGTTTGATTCTATATTAGTGGCGTTTGATTCTATATTAGTGGCGTTTGATTCTATAGCAGTGGCGTTTGATTCTATAGCAGTGGCGTTTGATTCTATTATTAAAGTTTGTTCATCATCTGTATCTCTTGAATCCTTTATAATATCAAATAGTACTCTACTTAAAGAAACAACACCATCACCATAATTCTCTGTTAGTTTTGACTCAATTAATCCAATTGAACTTGAGTCTAATAAAATTTCCCCAGATATTTCAATGTTTTCTAGCTGTATAATTCTATCATTTTTTTTCAATGTATTATCCGTATCCTCAACAACGCCTGATTCGTCGACCATTATACTTTTATAGTGTAAATTACTACCTAATCTACCAACTTTTAGAGCACCATTTCCAAAATTATTTTGTGGGCCTTTTATTTCTCCTATATTTTTTCCAAACATATTTTATATTATATAATATATTTTTTTTATAAATAAAATTTTATTTATATATTATATATTATATATTTCATGAAAGAATTTAAAAGTATACTTGTTAAAGATAAAAAACAAATGAATAAAAATAAAAATAAAAAAATTCAATTTTTAGATAAAAAATGTAATAATATTCCATTAACAATGAAACTAAATGAGTTTGAATCTGATTTAGGTAGTTGGACAATATGTGTATTTGCTGCAACTACAACAGGATTATTATTTTATCATATGACTAGATTAAAATCATTAAAAATGAATCCACTACATGCTTCCATATTTGCTATATTATTATTAATTTGTGCAGTTTTATATATTACTTATTCTCTTTATAATTTTTATTCAAGAACAGGATATTTATTTAATAAAAGAAATAAATGCACAGAAAAAATAATAAAAAAATCAAGAATTATATATACTATTATTACATCAATTATTATACTTGTATTAATTGGAATATGTATTCAGATTATAATTAATACTAAAGATTATTTTTGATTTTCTTTAAAACTATAATCTATTTTTCTAAATTTATTTTTATTAAGATTAATTAAATAAATTTCTTTATTTTCTAATACTATAATATTATAAACAAAATTATTATGAATACGATCATTAGATAAAGATGTATTATAATAGATTTGTTTATCTTGATTATAATAAGCAAAATTAATCAATTCTTCCAACATTTCTTTTTGCCAATTATATAAGTTTACTTTAGATCCATCATCTAATGTAATTTTAGAATCAATTACATTAAATATATAATTAGATTCACAAATATTTCCTTTCAATGAATCAAAATAAATTTTATTAAAATTCATTATATAATTTTTATATAATTTAAAATATAATATTCAAATTTATTTAATAAACACTCAAAATATTAATAATTTGTTGTAATGTTATTCTATACATTGGATCTGGTATTAACATAAAATTTAATAAATCAATTAATGTTATAATATTACCATCATTTTTTCCATCTAAGATACTAAATGGAGCTATTTCCACTTTATATAAAAAAAATTCTTTACTTAATCTATCAACAAAAATTTTAACTTGCGAATTAAAATATTCTACATTTGGAAACTTTTTAACAGTTTTATGATAAAATAATTTATCATTTACTCTTAACAATGTTATAAATAATACACCTAATCCCCATACCATCGATGCCTCTGTACAATTATTCCCACCATTAAAAAACTCTGGTGGTATATAAGTATAAGCTTCTTTTTTACCATTATTACAGATAGAACCTAAATCACCCAATGCTATTTTTAATTTATAACCATCATAACATTTAAATAATATATTACCAGGTTTAATATCAGTATAAACAAGATTTAATTTATTCATACATTCAAACATTTGTGTTATTTTTAATAATATTTCAAGTAATTCGCGTGTATTATGAATATCTGGTAAATCATTTAAACTACCATCCATCATATCCATAACAGAAACTACAACATTTTTATTATATATATTATTATTTAGTTCCAATATTATTGCATTAACTGTATTACAAAAACCTGAACCTAATTTTCTTGAATTATTAATATTTATTATTTTTTTAATTTCTGTATCTTTTGGATTCATATATACTTTAACTGCTACTGTATAATATTTATCTCCGGGTATTCTAGGCCTATCCCATTGTTCTATTAAATTAGATCCATCATCAAATTTATAAAATGTACCTCTTTTATCAGTTATTTCAGTCCAATTTTCTGGTAAAGGCGTAATAGATGAATATTCATAAACATACCCAAATGATCCTCTGCTTATATACTTAATTATTGGTAATTGAATATCTTTATATTTAATTAAACCGGGTACAAAATACTTAGATTTTATATTTTCATAATTTGTTTTAATTTTAGATAAATCAATATCATTTATAGTATAATCAGATTGAGATATATTATTTAAATCAATATTATATGTTGAATTTACATTATCACATAGAAAATCTATATAATCTTCTTTATCTTCTAGTTCTTCATCTTCTTCTAACTTTTCATCTTCTTCTAAATTTTCTTCTTCAAACATTTCTTTAAATGGATCAGTTGAAAAATCTTTCATTAAATAATTATTATTTGATCTATTAGATAAAGCAGTTTTAAAAGAACTAGACATTAATTAATATATATTATATATTATATATTATTCATGTTTATATATATAAAATCACATAATGGTAATTTCGGAATTCAAAATTTAAATGAAAATAATACTGTAAGAGATTTAAAAGAAGAAATTAAAAAGAAACTAAAGATGAATATACCAATAAAAAAAATGAGATTAAGAAATAGTAGAGGTAAAACATTAAAAGATGAATTATCATTAATAGATTCGGAAGTATATGATAATACAACCTTAATATTAGATGCTAATATAGGAGCATTTGGTGAAATGAATCAACCACAAATAGATGGTAAAGATTTTGATATAAATGAATTTGTATATGATACAATTGATACAGGTGATATTGTGTTTGTATCATGGGGTAATGCAATAGCAAATCCATATATTATGAATGAATATAAATCTAAAAAATATCCAAAACATCATAATGTTTTTAGACAACAGCTACCAATTCCATTATTAGAATATGCAGTAAATATAAATAAAAATATTAACATGTATTCAATTGACAGGGGTTTTAAAAATATAACCGAATATGATATTAGAACAATATTAAATAAATTAACTAAACCAATAAATATATCTGAAATACAATTATATAGTATTAATACATGTGAATTATTACATGAACTAGGAATAGATTGCGTTTATACAGACTCTGTTATAAATTATTATTTTATACCAAATATTTATGGTTATTGTTCTAGTACAACTAACCCTGATATAAATAAATGTTTAATTGAATTAAAAAATAATTTAGATAATTTAGGAGTAGAATATTATATATATGAAAAACCATTAGATATTAGTACTATGATAACGAATAATAATAATATAGGTAATAATATTAAAGATTGGTTTCAAATGGATAATAAAAATAAAAAAGGTGGTGGTATAAATCCGGGTAGAGTTATTACCGGGGAAAATTTAAATGAAAATGTTGGTAGATTAATTAGATTAATTGATACACAGGGATATTCTGATAGATCACCATATCAAATAAGAGATTTAACTAAGACTAAATATATTCAAGAATTTTCAGGTTATGAAGAAGGTTTTAAATTTGGTATATTATTAGAACAAGACGAACCTGATAATGAATATGTTTTAAGACGGATATTACCAGAATTAGAATCATTTGAAACATACGCTAAGGTAAAATATAAAAGTGGATTTTACTATTTTTTAATACCTAAAACATTTCAAGATATTCGAGATCACGGTGTATTTCCATATTATTTAGAATTAGCTAATGTAGGATTACCCCCATATGATTTTAATCCAGAATTACCAAATACAAGCATATTTAGTCAGTTAGAACCAGATCGTAATCATATATTTTCAGCATATCAAATTAGAAAAAAATTAACACAAAAAAAAAATTACGTGATGCTAAACAAAAATTAGCATTATCTAGAGTTCCATTTGACAATACATCAATAAAAAAAATTAATGAATATTTATCTAATATTGATAGAAACCCCGAATTACATAATAGAATGGTTAGAGAAGATAATTCAAAAATTAATGGAGGTAAAAAAACAAAAAAGAAAATGAAACGTAAAAAAACAATGAAAAAAATAAGAGGTGGAACAGGAACCCCAGATGAAAATTTATTAGGCGATGATTTACAAAATATATTTAATCATGAAGAAGATTATTTATATCCAGAAAATCCATCTGTTTTGACAAATGAAGATGAATTAGAGTCAGTAGATATATATGATATGCCAGTAGAAGTAATGGGAAATATAGCATCTAATTTAAATTTTGATAATTGCGAAGAGTTGCGTAATTATTGTTTAATAAATCCAAGAGATTGTGCTTTAGATGAAAAATTTAAAGAAAAATATGGAATAGATATAAAATTATGTAAAATTGAAGCAAATATCAAAAAAAGTTCTAAACGATTTTTTCAATTAGAACCAAGTTTAGAATTAATAGAAAAAATTAATGAACCTAGGGGATCATATGAATTAATTGGCGATCAGGGGTTACGTACAGTTGAATCAAAATTACCTTATCCTCGATTTGCTGGTAAAATATTAACTGATATATTCAGAGAACAAGGTATATTTTCTCAAATACAAAGACAAAAAAAAATACGTGCATTAATAAATGTAACCTTTATGGATATAGTTTTATTTTTTCATAAACAAGATCCAAGATTACTAGATAGTATATTAGATCAATGGGCAAATGAAGTAATTAATAAAAAAGAAAAATTAGAAAAAGCATTAGAAAATAATTATATGAATCATCCAGAACCGGTTGAAGAAAATTGGTCATGGAATCCAAGAGATTCTGATTGGATATATAGTAGATGGTTATATGATACAGATGAAGAAGATATATTATTATTACAAAAAACATTTTTAGATTCTATGTCAGATTATTTAGAAGGAGAAGATCTTTATGGAATTATAGATGATTATTAAATATATATATATATATATATATATATGATTATACAAGCTGGTGGTAAATATAAATTTTCAGATATATTAAAAAATAAAAAAACAAAAAAGAAAAAATATAAAAAAATGATAAAAAATAAATCATTTAAAAAGAAATCAAATAAAAAAAAACCAATTAAAAAGAAATCAAATAAAAAGAAATCAAATAAAAAGAAATCAAATAAAAAAAAACCAATTAAAAAGAAAAAATTGAAAAAAAATTAAATTCGTTTATAAAATAAACAATATGGTATTTTATTAAAAGCATCTTCTTTTCTTACTTGATTAACACTTTCATCATTATATCTAAACCAATCTTCTCCGCTTTTACAAATAGCATAATAATGACCAAAATTTAATCCCCCTCCTTGAATACATATACCATATAATTGATATTTTAAGTTATCATTATAATAATTTACACAATAATTATTCATATCTAATATTTCAGGATAATCAAATTTATAATTTACTTTATTTAATTTATTATTATATAATTTTAATTGAATTATCAAAATATCAGATAATTTCCAATACATAATTCTTTTATTTGGATTGACAATATTATTACACTTATCACATTTCCATTTATTATTATCATCTAATTTTTCAATTTTAGTATAATTATTTAATAAATTATAAATACTAGTATTATTTTCTTTTATTGGTAATGATATATATTGAATTGGATCATGATTATTTGTATTATAATCACAATTTGGGCAATTTGTAACACTTAATAATTGCGAATAAGTTTGTTTTATGATACATGAATATCCTTTTTCAAAAAATTTTTTCCAATAATTAATACTATCAACCGCAATTTGATCATAATTATTTTTTATATCACCAGTTATTTCAAAACTTATTTTATGTTCTAAACATTTATGTAAAAGATCAAATAAAATAGTTATAAATTCAGCAGCATCTTGTTGTTCAAAATTTTTAAAATAATATTCACTATCATCTACTTTGTTACTAAACATATTGTAAAAATTCTTAGGATTAACATATCCATTATTATTTTTATTTTTTAAAGATTTATTTAATTTAAACAATGATTCTAATAATTCAAAATTATTTTTTCCATTTATTAAAGAAAATTCTTTTATTAGTATATCATTATCAGTATCTAAAAAATTTAAATGTGATATACATTGTAATATAGAATTCATATAACAAGTATTCCCTAAATTTAATAATCCATTATTCATAATAGTTTAATATATATTAAGTATATTTTTTTAAGTATATATTCAAATATTAAAATATAATTATAATATATTTATGAATAAAATTACATTTGATATATCTGATATTACAAGTATTGATAAAGATATTAATATAGAAGATAAATTAATAAATGATACAATTAATAAAATGAAAAATAAAACAGAAAACAATATATATAATTTTAATTTTGATATATACAATAAATTATTAGATGATGTAGATAATAATGAAATAAAAGGTGATACAGAAGATGATACAGAAGATGATAAAGAAGATGATACAGAAGAAGAAGAAATAGATAATTATAAAGATGAAATATTATTAGAAATATTACTTAGATTAAAAAATCTAGAAACAATAAATGAAAAATTAAAAAATAAAATAATTGAAAGAAATATTGGTTTAAATATATGGGATTAGTTAGAATATAATATACCAGCCATACCATTACATATTCTCATTACATTATAATTAGTTGCATAAACATTGAATATTCTTTCGCTACCATCAGGATAATTATTAATAACTAATTCACTATCATCAATTCTTGTAAAATTACATGAACCAGTTGGTTGTATATCTTCAGGTTTTAATGAAAAAGAATAAACAGCTATAATATTTTGATATGAATTACCAATACTAAATCCTGTATTTATACATTCACCAGACATTTCTACAGGTGTTCCTGTATGAAATTCATATATTTGTTGTTGGGTAAAATATTCTAATGGTCTAGGTGTAAATCTACTAGTATTATTTAAAAGAATATTATAAGTAATATCATTATTAGGTGTATATTTATTTTCATAAAATTCATCATAATAACCACCAGGTAATGGTGTAAAAAATCCATTTACACTATTTACTTGACCTGTCCAAATTATTTCTTTAACTGGATGATTTAAATAATTTAAATTTAATGATTGTCCTGTTGTACTAAATTCTCTATATGATAATTGTTCAATTAAATATTCATGAGCAGAAGTAGCAAATCGCTGTCTTTCATCATTATCTAAGAATATATATGTTCCCCATAATATATTACTTAATAAATTAACACCACTATTATCTAATGAATTTTCAAGTAAACAATTAGTATTTATTTGTAAAACTAATTCAACTTCGTGAACCCTTAATGCTATCATTGGTAAGGCTAATCCAGTATTTTTACAAAACCAAAATTGTAAAGGAACATATGCATCAAATTTAGTAGTTGTACTACAAACACTATCATTTAATATATTTGGTTCACTTGAATCATCAAAATAATATACATTTGAACCACTTTTAGTTAATATTTGAAATTTTGTTCCTTGATTAGTTGTAATATTACCCATTGCTCCGATATTATTTTTCTCAGTTAATTGGCTCCATACTTCCATCCAACTACCAGTATGTCTATCAATTTGATTACCACCAATATTAATAGTAACTGTATCAATTACATTATGAGTTGGATTATATATACAAGAAACAACACCATCAATTTTAGATGAAGTTACTTCCATTGTCATATTTAAATATAATTTATCTAATAAATCACCCAATTTTGGTATAATACATGAAACCCTACCATTTAAGGAACCAGAACCTTGCCAATTTAATTGAATTGATTCCATAGCAAAATTTGTATGTCTTCTATAGACGGTTTTAAAAAAAGTTATTTCAGGATTACCTGTTAAATAAATATCTTGTGGAGAATCTGTACTCGCGACTAACTGTAAAAGACCACCTGCCATATAATTATATTATAGTATATAATTATATTTATATAATTTTAAATAAATATTAAAAAAAATATTAATTATCTAACTTAATTAATTTAGTTACTGTAAGCAAGACCACCCATACCACTCATGATACGAAGGACATTGTAGTTAACAGCGTATACATCATAGTTGTCGCAGCAGCATCCAGCGCCACTCTTGCCCTGCGAGGGGTATCCGTTGATTACTAACTGAGCATTATCAATTCTGGAGAAATTGCAAGTTCCACTCGGCTGGTGTTCCTCAGGTTTGAGGGCAAACGAGTAAACGGCGATAGCAGCAGTAGCTGCTTGACCAGGTCCAACAGCATAGTATGCTTGAGGGAATGAATTTTTCTTCTCCCAGTGTGCGTGTTTGTCCTGTTGGTCTTGAGACATTGGTTGATTTGTGTTCGGTCCGTTTTTGCCCTGGACAGGAGGAGCATTGACCACCATATCATCACGTAGGAAGTCTAGGTTACCCATGCAGCACTGACCACATTGAGTAGTGTAGGAGTCACCACATCCAACTGGAGTACCAGTGTGGTAATCGTATACTTGCTGTTTAGTGTAGTATTCTAGAGGTCTTAGAGACATACGATCATGTCCGTTAAGTTTTAGCTGGTAGGTGGCGTTGAAACCAGGAGTTTCACAATCAGCATAGAAGTCAGGCATTAGGTAATCAGCAGAGGCACCTGGTAGGATGCCAAATAGACCAGTAACCGAACTCTGACCACCAGTCCAGATTAACTCTTTGACGGGGTGATTGAAGTTGAGGTCAAGGGATCCACCATTGCTACGGAAGTTCTGGTGCTGAACCTGTTCGATTAGGTATTCATGGCTAACCTGAGCAAAACGACGACGTTCATCGGTGTCAAGGTAGATGTAATCAGCATATAGAGAATTATCCTGAATGCAAGCAGATGGCTGGCAGTTAGAGCCATTGTACTGGGGTCCACAGACAAAGTCGGTGTTAATCTGTAAGATGATACGGACTTCGTGGTACTGTAGAGCAATTAGAGGTAAAGCAAGACCAGGGTTGCGACAGAACCAGAACTGTAGAGGGACATAAGCGTCATATTTAGTGAAACGAGCCTGTTGCCTGGCGCGGTTCGAGTCGTTGTCACCTTCGCGGCCAGCCCACGATACGGGTTCACTTACAGAGTGTTTACCAGTCTGCGAAGATAAGACAACACAACCACCACCGCGGGCCATATTCTGGAACTTAGTTCCACTGTTGTCACCGACAACGCCTAGAACAGCAGCACTGTTTTCTTGAGTTAGCTGGGCCCAGACTTCCATCCATGCGCCAGTCTGGTGGTCAATTCTCTGGCCACCAATTTCAACTTCAACATGTCTAATAACTAAATGTCCAGGATTGTATACAACGGGACCATAGTCCGAGTTGCAGCAACCACCCGAAGAACCACACGAGCCATCACCATCAAAAGATCTGTTGGCGACCTTTGGAGGTGGGGTACATACAGTGACAGTCTGCTGTAGGTATAGTCTGTATACTAAATCGCCATTGCGAGAAATGGTGGCGGTAGCACGACCAGTGGTCGGGTCACCATTCCAAGTCTGCTCAATGGATTCCATCGAGAAGTTAGTGTGTCTGCGATAGACAACTTTGAAAAAAGTAATCTGGGGATTACCAGTTAGGTAAATATCCTGTGCGCCATAAGCTACAAGTTGCATTAATCCTCCACCCATATTTTTTATACTATACCTTAGAAAAAAATTTTGAATAAAATAAACTTATTGAAATAAACTATTAAATAAAATTACAACAATAACACTTTCAAAGAAAGTTAATGGTTGAAATTCAGCACCATCATCTCCAACTACATTATATCTTAATGTAGGAAATATACTATTATATGACCATTGAACTAAAATAACTTTAATTAAAAAAATCAATACAAATATAATAAATATAGTAATACTATTACCATATGTCATTTTTGTTTTACTTATAGTTCCACCAATCATATTAGATAACATTATTAATTATATATATATTATTTATTTTATTTTATTATTAAATATCTCATTTGTTTTATCTAAATACTTTACATTTAAATCTAATACTTGTTTTACTGGATTCATTATTTGATTTGTTATATAATATTTATAATCAATCTTAATATTATTTTCTTTGATAAAATCTGGATTCTCAATTCGATCACCTGGTAATATTTTCTTTTTTTTAAATTTAACTTTTCCTTTTTTCTTAACTTTTTTAAATTTAGGTTCTCCCGATCTCTTTCCAGATTTATAATAACCAATTTGTTCTTCTTCTATAATTGTTTCAAATCCATTTGGTTCTAATTCTTCTATTTCTTTATACATATATGGAATTCTATCATTAGCTTTTGGTCTATTACCTGGATCTCTTTCTCCAATTCTATCTGCTAATACTTTATGAGCAATACTTTTAGGATTTTTATAATAAGAATTAAGTGATTTACTTATAATGAAATAATTTTCTGGGAATTTACCATCAATTATATCTGTTAAAGTTTTATCTAACCACTCTAATGCTCCCTCAAAATCTTTATCAACCATTATTTTTTCAATTATATTACCAAAAACATATTTAACAATTGGAGAATTATCTCTTCTTTTCATTACAATCCCCATTGATGTTCTTTTAAATTTCTTATTATCAACATCAGATTCCCATTCATATTTATCACCAATATATCTTTTTTTAGATATCAATATGAATGGATAGAATGTTTTTTCATATTCTAAATTTTGTGGTTTTCTTAATCTAGCATCTACAAATTCACCTGCTGCAATTCCACATCTAATACAATGTTTTAATAATTCATCGCCACTCAATATATTTCCATTTAAATCTTTATTTGAAAATTTTATAAATACTGAATCTGTATCTCCATATACAATCGTTGGTTTTTCATATCCATTATGTTTCGCCCAGTCTTTAACACCATTATCAGCATCATCAATTCTTCTTCTACCTATACTCGTAGTACAAGCAGCTATTTTTTTCATATAAATACTACTTGTTACAGCCCCTAATTGACCATAAACAGAATTTGCTGTTACTTTATATGCTAATTGTAAACCATCTAATACTTTTTTCTTTTGTTCAGTTGTTCCAGGTATTTTCATTCTTTTTCTAGTAGCTTTTCTAGCATCTAAAACACTTTGTAATACTGATGGAATAATTCCTTGAGAAGATGGAATAATATTTCCATCTTTATCTTTTTTATTTTTAAGAAAATAACATTTAATTTTTTCTCCAGTTTTTTCTTTTTTAATTGTTTGTCCTGATTTAGTTATTTTATAATCATCATATGTAATTTCTTCAATCATTTCATCAAATTTACTTTTAAATTCTACTTTATTATCTGGTTCTTGTTCTTTTAAAATATTCATATATTTTTCATCTGTTATATATTTATCTTGTGAACAATTATTTTCAATAATACTAGATGGATATAGTGAAGCATAATCTAATACAACAATTGGATCTGTTTCATAAATACCCGTAATAGGATCTAATACAACAGCTCCTTCAAATCCACTATTATCATTTGAATAATTTTTCAACATTGGCATTTTAGTATTTTTTAAAGAACATTCTTTTGAAACAATACTTGTTACTTTTATTCCTTGTCCTCTTAAAAATATATATGAAAATGGAACATAACATACATTAGACATACCAATATTATTTGGAATAATATCTAATAGATTTACTAAATTTATACATAATTCACAATCTTGAATACAATATTTAGCAACTTTTGCTCTACCCTTAGATCCACCATGTTTATGCAAATCAAATATTTCTTTTGGAGATACATCGTCTTTATTCATACACCATTCTATTTTTGTATAATTAAATTTTTTGATTTCTTTTTTAATATTTAATTCAGATGGGATTATTAATTTTATATGATTATCTATGATTGATTTTATCATAAATTTTTTTTTATTATATAATAATGTCTCTCCAATATTACTATGAATATTTATTGTAATATAATCTCCATCTTTAAGATGACCAATATTATTTGTTTTGAAAACCCAATATTTAATATCATCATATTTCCAAATATTTACTAATTCATCTTTTATATTAGCTTTGTCAGATTTTAATACATTTCCTCTCATAAAATTAGAAGCAACATTATCTAATTTATATGATTCTAAATTATGATTTTTTTTGATTTCACTTTGAACATCAAAAATAACTCTACCATCCATAGAAATATAATTTAGTTCATTTTCACCCTGCCCAGAACCATATATTTTTTGTAATTTACATTTCTTAAAATAATGATTATCATAATTATCACAGTTCGAATCTAATTTACCTAAATTATAAAATTCATTTTCAATTTTAAATTTTTCAACTCTTTTTATGATATAATTAAAATCAAAACCAAATATATTATATCCTGTAATCAAATCTGGATTTACTTTATTTATCATATCTTTCCAATGTAATAATAACTCTTTTTCATTTTTACATCTATCAACTATGATATTATCTATATCATCACATATATCTTCATCTATACAATCATCTGGTTTAATTATTTGTATATATCTTTCATAAGTATTATCATTTGTATTATAAAATACAGTACCTATTTGTATAATTGGATCTCCTGCTACTATTAATTTATATGATTTTGAATTTTTTAATTCTTTATTTAATATTTTTTTAATATAACTAATCATATCATTTCTTTCATTTTTTAATCCATCTATTATACTTTTTTCTATTTTATTCATTATTATTTCAGAAAATATACTTAAACTATCAATGCTTTTTTTACTTGGTTTACCATTTTCTGTTTTAATATAATTTACATTATTACCATATTCTCCAATAGTATTTTCACCACTAAAAGCTGTATTAATAATTTCTTTAATATAATTAACTCTTTGATCTAATTCTAAAGAATAATCTTTAAAATAATTTAGATAACATAATGTATATGTATCATATATATCAACAGCTAATTGTTTAAAATCTTTAAAAGCTAAAGGAAAATCACCAGTTAAACTATCACATTCAATATCAAAAGAAGCAATAACTAAATTACATATTGAATCATTTTCTAAATATGTAATATTTTTCTTTAAAGTTTCTAATTGATATTTACAATTAAAAACTTTATTATCATCATTTATAATTTTTAATTTTTTATTATTGTGAATATTAATCCACCCGGTTGGTTTTATATTTGTTTCATGAATAAATTTAATAATTGGATGAATATTAGCTTCATATAAATTAGCTTCACATTCTTCATTACATAAATCAATCCATTCTTTAATCTTTTTATTTTCACTATTTTTATTATCGTAATAATAATTTTTAATTTCAGTTTTATATTTATTGAAAGACCTATAATTATCAAATTCAATTTTCATGAATTTAAATTTTTTTTCAATATTATTATCATAATCATGATGATATCCATAAAATTCATATGAATATGAAACACTTTTGACTTCAGCTTTATAGTATTTACTAAGATTGATTTTATTCAAGAAATTATTTTGACAATAAGATTTTGTCCAATTTTCAGGAATTTTAACATAAAAATATGGTTTAAAATCAATAACATTGCAAATTATATTATCGCCAGATATATCTTTACCATATAAAGTAATAGTAAATATATTTTTTCTATATTTACAGTTAATATTTTCTTCATCAATTTCCTCTGGAATATCATCACATAATATATCTATAATATTAATTTGTATATCATTTATCATATAAAATATATATATATATATTTCTTTGTATTTTTTAAATAATAAATTATCAAATTTATAATATTGGTAAATTATAATGGAAGAAACACTTTTTATTATATTATTTGTAATAATAATAATAATTATTATTTCAAAATATAATAAAAATAAAGATGTATCAATTGTAAAATCAACAATTGATAATAGAGAATATCGCGTTTTAAAATCCGATAATGAAATTGAAGCAGCTAATTTATTAGCAATTATAAATAAAGATATAATCAAATTAATAAAATCATTGGAAAATGAAAAAGATAATAAATATAAAAGATTAGTTAAAAGATATAATCCTGAAACTTTAAATGAAAATTTAGAAAAAAATGATTATAAAGCATACTCATTAAATAAAGGCGAAGAAATAGTTATATGTATAAGAGAAGATGATAATACTTTAATAAAAGATAAAAATACGATATTATTTGTTATTATACATGAATTATCGCATATTATGACAAAAGAAACAGGTCATCCTCCTATTTTTTGGAAAAATATGAATATATTATTAAAAAAAGCAGATGAAATTGGAATATATAATTTAATTGATTACAATAAATATCCAACGAATTATTGTGGTATGGTAATAGATAATTCTCCTTATCAGTTTTAATATTATAATTTTATTATATATAATATATATGTCAGAAACATTGGAATATATTATCATTAATAAAGATAATAATAAAGAATATAAATTTCCTAGTATAATATCAAATGATATTGAAAGAATAAATACAGATGATAATATTTTAACAATTATAAATAAAATAATAAATTATTGTTATGATAAAACAAATAAAAAAAAAATAGAATACTCATCAATATATGCTTATTATATTAATGAAAAAGATAATAAAACATATCCATTATCATTTATATATGAATCAAATACTGAGATAAATTATGAATTAAATGATATATCGGATGATATATTTATTAATGATGGAAATAGAGTAGATATTCCATTAAATAATAAATTAAGTAAAATATTATATGATATAAAAGATATAAAAGATAATAAGATATATTTTAATAGTTTACCAGAATTTTTATTAAAATATAAATCATTCAATGATATATTTTATTATTCC
>Ga0233414_10000569_pt1 | contig 14988 bp, 9 predicted proteins | sample Na_anoxic_10_MG_FD_189020 | JGI IMG/M metagenome (GOLD analysis project Ga0233414, IMG submission 189020) | Seawater microbial communities from Saanich Inlet, British Columbia, Canada - Na_anoxic_10_MG | ecosystem: Environmental > Aquatic > Marine > Inlet | place: Canada: British Columbia... | reverse complement strand
ATATTCTGCACATTTATGTACACTCCTAAATCACCCTCAACAGTACGTTTGGCAGTAGGTTCAGGAGAAATCATTATGCGGGCAATTTCTTCAGACCCCTCTGTCACAGAATGTATATCCGTTGTTGCACCGCCTATGTCGACAGTTACCACGTCTCCCAATATATCAGCAAGCAGTTTGGTAGCCTCCATGACTCCGGCAGGAGTCGGAATTATATTACCGCTAACCATCTCCCTGACTTTCGCCATTCCCGGAGCATGGGTAATATGTTCTTCGAAAACTTCCTGGATTATCCTTCTGGTAGGTTCCACATTCAGCTGATCGATTCTTGGGTAGACGTTTTCCACCAAATAAATCTTAGCACCTGTTTCCTTAAAAATCAGCTCAATCTCGTCTCGGTTCTGAACATTACCTGCATATATCACAGGCACATCAAGGTTCAGTTTTGCTATCTCTCCTGCATTATAAAGCGCGGTCTCGCATTCGCCGTAGTCCACACCGCCTGCTATCAATATTATGTTAGGCCGTATTTCCATTATTTTTGTAAGATCAGTTTGTCTCAGCTGCCCGGCCGTTATCATGTGGATATTTGCGCCGGCCCCTAGTGCGGCTTCTTTCGCTGCATTTACCGTCATATCGTACACAAGACCGTGGACTGTCATCTTAAGTCCACCTGCCGCACTGCTGGTGGCAATCAATTCGTCATATAGTAATTCATCCGTCCCAAGACTTCGTTTGAAATCCTCGATTGCATTCATCAACCCTATGTTCACATCACCGCCGAGAACCGTCGTCGGAGCCTGGCCTGACCCGGCAAAGCATGCATCTTCACCCAGCCAAAAGCCGTTGATTACTGTTGTGGTACTGCCTATTTCCGCTACTAATACATCCAATTTCATAGTTTGTTCCTTAAACCAACATAATTATTTTCGGTTGTTTACCAGGAATGTGGCAACATTCTTTCCCTTGCAGCCTCGTCCAAATCCTGCATCAATCCCAGTTTTAACCGCGAGTTCGTTGATGACCTGCGTCCCTCCACAAGCGATCAGAAGCTTTTCCCTCACGCCCTTTTCCACACAAAGGTCGTGGATCTTTTTCATATTCTTGTAATGAATATCGTCGTGACTTATTATGGTAGATGCTAGGATTGCATCTGCATTAATTTCGATTGCCGCGTCTACAAGCTTCTCTACCGAGCAGGATGTGCCAAGGTATTCAACTTCGATACCCCATTTTTCAATACCGCCATGCTTGATGTCGATTACCTCACGAAGACCAACAGAGTGCTCATCTTCACCTATTGTTGCCGCCACAACCTTTAGCGGTTTCTCCTCGATTGCCGCCCACAATTCATCATCTGTCAGCATAACCGGTTCATCAGGTATCTTAAGTTTATTTAAATTAACTGAAATATCTACTTTACCTTTTACCTGGATTCTTGTTCCTTCTGAAGGATGCAGTATCTCAGCATGGATGACCTCGGGATCCTTCATGTTCATTTTCGCCGCAATCTCAATGGCCGCGAATTCCGCTGTTTTTTTATCTGTAGGCAGGAATACTTCCAGAACAACTGTACCATCGGCCAGCCATTCCATTTCAGGTTTAATCAAATTCGAGTTCCTGTATTTTTCTGCTTCTTTCATACGTACATTTACATTATCCTGTTCGTCCAACTCATCTATGAAGATTATTTTCTCAGGTTTTTCGAATGTACAGCCGTCAATCAGATATGCAGGATTGTTTGCTGCCTCGGGGTCGTACTGTTCCACATTATTGTAACCGTAGTGCGCGGTAACAGGAGCCATGTAATCCTCATCACGTTTGTACACTGTTCCCGCACCAATACCACCGTTTATTTTTCTTCCTATTCCATCACCGTTACGCTCCGGGTATTTACCTGAATCTACAAAGAATCCTTTTTCCACGGCCTCGAAATATCCACCTACCTCCAGGAGTTCCTCAAGATATAGGACAGCCCTTTCTTTAAGATCCCTGGTCTCCTGAGGCAGATAACCCTCATCTTTAAGTTCGACCATATCCAGCAGGCCATCCATCGCTACCAGTGTTTGTTTTGCGTTGTCGCATGCTTCGATATTGTAGATATGCCATGGCACGTTCCTTCCTTCATCGGGTGTAATCGTAGATTGTATATCGGCATGTGTCAGTTTAGATATCATCATATTCAGTACATGCGTGACTGTCGCCTCTCTGGAGGAAGAGGTTATATACTTAGTATTCTGCTGAGCGCGCATCTTGTAATCACTGCAAAAGTCCCGAAGGGCGACTGCATATGGCAAATCATATTTGAATGACGGAACCGGCGCTGCAGACGGAGGCACCGTAGAGAGACATATATTCTCCTTCTTCATGCCTGCTTTTTCGGAAAACAGGGCGTTAATGCTGTGCTGTACAATTAACTCCGGCATGACTTTCCAGGCATCCCTGGCAGTTGCATTGGCATTGTGGGCTCCGTCAATCTGGGCAATGTCCGCCCAGGTCATGATGACTTTGCTTTCTGCCGCGTCAACGTAACTTCGCACCATATTGATATTTCTGTAAAGCACATTATACTGTGGATCCTGATGCGCACCATTTACGCCTTCTTCTGCGAACATGACCGCAATTTCCGGTCCTGCGACACCTGATATATATGAATGGTAATTAATAGGTCTTCCTACCTCGTCTTCAATAAAATCCAGGGCTTTCCTATGACAGCGAACCTGTTTTCTGGTGATTGGTATTCCTCCGACTCCCTGCGGAGTTCCTTCTATCAATCCATCAAAATGTGACTGACCGGCTGTCCGGATAACCATGATATGGTCGGCACCGTGCCATGCACTCATACGCATTCGCCGGATATCATCTTCAAAACGTCCTGAGGCAATTTCAGTCGTGATGCTTTCGACGGGCTGTGGATCAAGATTGTTAAAATACTGAACAGCACTGGGAATCCCAATCCCATTTTTCAACGGGGTTGAACAATCGGAATATTTATGCCCATCCATGACGAGATTCGGATTGTGTTTCCTCCAGGTCCAGCCTCTTCGCCTAGGTCGGTAGTCTTCAATATTGTTCATAATATCTCTGATATCAAGTTTTTCATTCGGCTTATAGTTTTTCATCTACTTCACCTCCTGATCAAAATTTATCGTATCCCATAATTCGCCCTCCAGCATGGATAGTCCTGCTTCGCGAACAGAAAGATCGTTCTGCTTAGCAACCCTATATACCAGATGACCGACACCTTTACCTATCAAATCCCGGTCGATTGCCATCTCAACCAAAGGCTTTGCCTCGATACTTGAAAAACCCATTCTGAGAAGAATACTCCGCTCAATACTCGGAGACGTGTGTGTTCTTGCAATTTCAAGCAGCGGATCGACAGTTTGCCCAACCAATTCCCAAAATCTTGTTTTCAATTCTTCATCAGATAATTTTGCAAGATGCTTTCTTCTTTCCTGAAAATCGTCTTCTCGCTTAAGGTATCCTTTCATTGTTTCCCCCTTAGTTCGTTAATAGTCTCTCTAACAAAGATGGTTGTTGTTTTTGTATCTTCAGCTAAAAACTTAATATCCACTTCAGTTAATTCACAGTTCTGCCGGATAGCATTTTTAATATATTTTTGTTTTAATTTTTCCATATTCAAATCAATCGCCTTAATCATTCCCGGTTCTTTCGGTAAAATAATATTCGTACCACAAACCTCATCCCGTGGATTTCCAATCAGCACATCAACGCCCATGGATTTAGCAAATCCCAGCTGCGGCCGAATGTGTTTTCCGGCTCCGGTATATTCGGTTTCCTGCACAAGGATGGTTTTATTCTCATCCATCTCCTGTGCAAGACTGAACGCCGCTGTCAGGGATGTATTTCCTGCAGGTCCACGCTCCAACCCTTCAATCTGAGCCAATGCTTCAGTGATATAGAAAACCTCACCTTGGTTGACAGTCACATAACGGTCCATGTACCTAAGCGGACGTCCCGCGGAACGTGGGACATCGGACCGATCCGGAAAAGTGGCAAATGGTATGCCGAACCCGGTATGGCCGGTGGTGAATGATTTCCGATTGAACTGTCTGTCACTGGCCATATGCAGACCTTTTAGGTTTACGCTGGCACCTACTATCTGAGTATCAGAAGCTCCTGCTTTCAATAGTCCCCGTGCGGTACCTGTAAGATTACCGCCGCCTGCGTTGGTACAGACCACAATGTCTGGATTGCGCTCTTCACTTTCCATGAACTGATGGGATATTTCGTATCCCAAAGTCTCAACTCCGGCAATTCCAAAAGGAGTATAGAGTGATGCATTGAAATATCCTGTTTGCTCCAATAACTTAAGAAACTCATAAAAAAGCTCCGGACCTACGGTAAGCTGCATTACCTCTGCCCCATATGCTTCGCACTTCCTGGCTTTTTCAATGATTTCCGGCTGACCTTTTCCCTGTGAGTCATAACATTCCTGCACTATTATGCATTTGAGTCCGTGCATAGTCGCTTGGGACGCAACAGCTGCCCCATAATTACCGCTTGTTGCAGCTATGACGCCCTCATAACCGAGTTTTTTCGCATGATAAACACTGATTGCCGCGCGCCTTGCCTTGAAGCTTCCCGATGGATTGGCTGCCTCATCTTTTATGAATATGCGTGCACCCTTCCCTTTTGGTGAAAGCCTACGAACAATCTTCGTAAAATTCTTAAGCTCAATGATTGGAGTGCCGCCTACGGAATAATTTCGTTGAATCGCAATCATCTCCTCAAGTGTATACCCTGTTTCACTCATCATTTTCTCGTAATCGAAAGCGATTCCGCCACTCTCAAAAACATCATAATCTATGCCCACAGCCTGTTTCATTATTTGATTTTTACGTGCCATAACATCATAGAAACTATTACTCATGACAATCACCTAATAATTCCCTCAGCTGCTTTCCTATATAAAGAGTCTCATTTACACTTTCACCGTAATTGACATCATAACTTGGATCCACCTGCTCTAATTCACCTTCAATCTCGCGGCCGATGATTGTCTCAACTCTGACCCAGTCGCCGAGTGATGCACATACATCCAGCAGGAAACCTTTGTCCCACATTTCCAGCGGTACTTTTTTTGTATCCTCAGGCAGATTTCCACTTCGCTCTTCTGCGCGCAAAACAATTTTTTTAATTCTGACCCAGTCACCTTTCTTAGCTTTCATCATCGCCTCCTAATCAATCAAGTCTCTCATATCGCCCATTATGGCCCGAGGAACAGGCAGGTCAATCATAGTCTTAAGACCTGGTTTTGCATTAATGACATGAGGAATCATATTCACACACATTGCAATTGTCCCGATGCCGCCGTCGACTTCAGGCGTGATTGCCATATTAACAGGCGGACTTCCCTTCAGGGTGATATAGTCTCCTGTATGTGTGCCTTCCATTTCCGGTTCAATCTGTTGCGGGTGGATCATGTCAATTTTCAGTTCACCGTCCACATATCCCTGGCCGGTCATATTGATGCCTGCCAGATGACCGGCCGCGGCAAATCCGTATGGGGATTTTCTGTCAACCGTTGTGAATATAGGCTTCATCTGTTGCTCGAACCGGTCGACCTTCCATCCGATTGCATCAGAAATCATATTAATACTTTCACTGAAGCCGACATGCCCTGCCAGCTTGTCCTGTGCAACGCGTTTGTTGAACTCATCTTCTGTTATGCCGACGCCCTGCTCTTCCATAACTGTGACGCCGAATGGTGATAAGCTGTTGACACGTTTGGCTTCAATATGCGTCACCTCTTCCATACATCCCGTCAGGCACACGACCAAAAAGTCCATTATCATTCCCGGATTGATGCCCGTACCAAGCACAGTGACCACATTTGCCTTGGCTATTTCATCAAGCTCTTCTGCTAGTTGCAGTTCCTGCGCCTTGGGGTATGCCATCTCTTCCGCTGTTGTGATTACATTAATGCCTTTCTCAATAATTATCTTGAGCTTCGGGTATGCGCCCTTCGTGAACGAGTCAGTCGCGAGCAGGCACAGGTCAATCTTTTTACCGTCAAGCACTTTTTCAATATCACTTTTTATAATCACATCCGTCCATCTGTCTATACCAAGAATTTCTCCGACGCTTTTACCAACGCGGTTAGGGTGCAGGTCGCATACGGCGGCAATATCTACGCCGGTTTTTTTATATAACATATTTGCCATTCCGGCGCCCATCGCGCCAAAACCCCAAATTGCAATTTGAATATTATTCATCAGCTGGTTCCCTTCATTTCTTACTTAATAAAACTTTTCTCTACATATTTGCTGGTCATTACAGACAATATACCGGGGTATTTAAGCTTAAAGCGCATGATATCTCCGACCATGTAATCCTGAGACGACTTCGTCAGATCGAGGATCATATGGTCGCTGCTTCTTCCTATCATTTCGATATGATCATCAAGCGGAACCAACCCGTTCATGTCAGCATCCTGCTTTCCGATAGCGATTATCCCACGAATCATTTCTCCTTTGTCTTCATAGACCGGTCGTAGCCCGAATGCATCCATACCAGATTCACCTATGGGCAGAGAAGGTTTTGTTTTAAGCTCTATAATCTCGGCTTCAAGTGTGAAGACATCATCATACGTGCCGGCTACCCGGGTTCCGTATGCGGTTTCATTTCCGCACACAAAAATTTCACCAATTCGAAGGTTATTTATTTCTTTTGGGAGTCTTCCGTCTTCCAGCAGATAATATGAACTGGAGTTGCCTCCGGATATGATACCAAGCTCCATCCCGGTTCTAGACTCCAGATTTTTCTTGATTTCAATCATCCTCTCCATATGTTCCAAGGTTGGTATGACCGCTCCAAAACAAGTCAGGTTGGTGCCGATACCGATTACTTTCACACCCTTAAGCTTCTTTGCCTCTTCTGTCACCAGATACAGTTCGTCCTCGTCAAAGATTCCTTCGCGAAGATCCCCTAGGTCAATCATCAGTATGACCTGATGAACCTTCCCCTGGCGGAGTGCTTCATCGCTCAAAAGCTTGATTGTACTGATTTCTGAATTTAGAGATACATCGGCATATCGTATTACATCAATAACCTCTGTCTGCATGGGGATACGTAGAAGCACTTTCTTAATATCCAGATTCTCCAACTTGCGGATATTCTCAATCCTGGAATCTGCCACGGCTGCCAGACCGGCGTCAATATATATGTTGGTAAGATTAATATCTGCACAAAAAACTTTGGTTACACCATATACTTCGATACCATTTTTATTCATTCTGTTTTTAACAACTTCAACGTTTGTTCTGAACTTACCTAAATCGATTAAAACTCTTGGGTACATAAGGCCATCCTTTCGTTTTGCGTATTCATATCAATCATTATCTCAAGGAGCTTATGTGCGCTTGTTATCATAATGAAGGATCTGTGTCGCTGTTCTCAATCAGCAGCGCTTGCTCATACTCGATTATCGCACCGTTTTTGTAATACACCCTCGGGACGCTGTAACCGGTTCGGCAGATGACTTCGTAGCTGATGGTTCCAGCCCATGCTGCTACCTCGTCGATGGAGATGAACTGATTCTCGCTGCGCCCGAAAATGATGACTTCGTCTTCTACCCGAACCGTATCCATGCCGGTGATATCCACCATGAACATGTTCATGCAGACCTTGCCGACAATCGGTCTTCGCTCGTTATGTATGATCACTTCACCCTTATTGCTAAGCTGTCTGAAAACGCCGTCGCTGTAGCCGAGATTGACAGTTGCGATCTTCATGTTTCTTTGCGCGATGAACGTATGACCATAGCTGATGCCTTCGCCTTTTTTGATATCGATAATCCGGGCGACGAAAGAATGCAGCTCCATACATTCCTTCAGGTGAACAGTTTCTTGGCTGACCGTTTTGTACGGATAGAGCCCGTACAGCATGATTCCTTCGCGCACCATATCCAGATGCATATGCTTGAACACAATAATGCCGCCGCTGTTGCACACATGCCTGACACCGACGTGTACTCCTTTGTCTTCTAACTTGTGCAAAAGGCGTTCAAATTTCTCGAACTGACAGAGTGTCGGTGTTTCAATATCACTTGAGTGCAGATGGGTGAAAATACCGCATACGCGGATGTTCTTCAACCGGCTTATGGCCGCGATCTCATCAGCGCTCTCTGTGGAGAAGCCTAAACGGTTCATGCCTGAATTCACTTTTATATGCACTTTGGTCGTACCGGCCGCATTGCACGCGAGGGCTTCCTCTCGCGTGCTGATTGTCTGGATCAGATTATACTCGGTTGCTTTACATGCTAAAAATTGCGGCGTATAGCCAAGAATCAATATGTCAATCTTTGGGAAACACGCTCTGAGCCGCAGTGCTTCAATCATCGTACCGACACAAATCACAGACAGTCCGTTTTCAATCAGTGCTTCGACTACCTGAGCTTCACCGTGTCCATAAGCATCGGCTTTTACGACACAGCTGACCGTGACGGCATTGCCTACCAATCTGCAAGCTTCTTTGTAATTGTGGGCGATATGATCGAGGTTGATACTCGCATATGTACCCTTCAATTTCAGCTGCTTCATACTAAATTCTCCGATTTTTTCCCGCAACCAAGCCCGGGTGCCTGCAAGGCTATGAATGTCAAGTAAAGAATGACTCGCGCAGGAACAATCTGTCGATACATTAACTCTAAAGGATATCAATTTGCGCGTCAATTATCCGAAGGACATATGCTTGTCAATTTGTCGTATTTAAACGCAAACATGTTTGAATCATCAACCACTAAGGCAAACAGTTTCCAGTTATAAATTCACAACCTAATTAAGTTTAGTTTCTTATACTCTTTTCATGATATATGACACTTAAAACTATAAATAAACAAAAATTAGTCCTCAGCTACTACAATCACACAGTCCTCTTCCTTAAAGGTTACTACTTCTGTTTTATGTGGATTCATAACATATTCATGCTCTTCACCGTTACATAACATATAACCAATGCAAATTTCACCCTTTAGCATAGCTGATTGCAGCAAGGTAGCGTAATTTAGTTCTTTACCACATTTTATATAGTCTTTTATCGGCTTTGTATATATTTCAGAACCTTCTTCATCAAATATATCGTCAAGAATGGGTTTTAAATATTTGTTTTCACTTAATTGTGTGCTAACCATACCGCATATATTGCTACTTACAATAAAATCATGATACCTTGTTGACTTGGCTATTTCACTATTCTTTACATCTGTAATTTCACCAATTATCGACAGCTTTATTTTTAGCACATCAGATATCCTTCTTAGATAAATCAATGATAGCAGAACATCACAATCTGTTTTATGGTTGTTTTCAGAAATGGTTGATATTAAAATTATTTTTGTAAAACCCATTTTTATAAGCTCTTCAAATGCGCTTGCATCAGGAACATTGCCATTCATTGTTTTTATAGATAATTTGGATTCCTTTATAACCTTGTCTAAGTTTTCATCGGGATTTTTGCCAACAGGTAAATATATGATTATTTTAGAATCTTCTGACAGATACCCTTCAAATTCTCGAATTATAGGGTTAACGGTGTCATTGTATCCAACTATCAGAATATTTTCTGTTAAATGAGCAGTTAATGCATCGCCCTTTACAATATACTTATCAAATATTTCATAATTTCTTTCACTAAATTTTGCCGTGTCATCATCTTCAGAAATAAGTATTATACTGTCACCCGCTTCAACAACAGTATCAAGACCGGGGTGCAAATAGCAGTTATCAGCTTTCTTTAAGCCAATAACAGATGATTTCTCAAAGCAAAATAGTAATTCGCTCACTGTTTTACCCGCTGCTTCAATAAATTCATTGAAATATATTTCATCTCCGGAAAATGAAATCAGGTCTTTATATACAGCAACAAGCCCGGGTTGGGTGGATGTCTGCGCTATCATTTTTGACACAGTATCACCAAGATCTATTGCAATAATATTGTCTCCTCCAATTATTTCAGCAACTTCGAAATTCGCCTTTTCTTCAAGTAATACAACCGCATGATTCATGGGGTTGCTAAAGAAATCTGTATTTGACATTGCCATTAATACTTTAATTTTCTGCGCATCATCTTCTTCTAAGATTATCACGGATTTTGATTTAGTAATATTGCACATATTAAGATCATTAATTTCATACAAGCAGCCTCTTCTAAATACAATTTTAGTGTTTTTAAAAGAAGGCAGATAGTTGTACAACTCATCTTGCATACTGGTTATATCACGGTCAGCCATTATTACAATGTGTGGTTTTCTGACATTCTCATTTGCAATAATTAGTTCTGACACTATTGTAAATATTGTATTATCCCAACCTAGAATCAGAGTATGGTTGCTTATTACAACCTTTGACTTTCCTCTTTGCATTTCTTCAATTTTTGCTTGAAAACCGGCGGTTACCAAACCTATTAGGATACTGGTCATAACTAGTCCCATTATTGTAGCTACTGTCATAAACACCAGATACTCTGATGAATTCTCTACCCCTGCTATAGTACCCGGGTCAAGGATGTTTAAAAAGGTTTCCCAGAGAATATAACCAAATTCATTTCCAGAGAATTTTAATATTAGCAATGCAAATATTGCTATCAACAATACTGCAAACATAGTAAGAAAGAACAATATAAAAATCATAAATACTGTTCCCTTGGACATCATGATATCAATATTGTATTTTATTTTTTCCCTAAGAGTTATCTTTTCCATCATATCTGCCTCCTGTATATTTTGTTTGTTACTATAACCCTAAGTATTTAAGAAAATCTTAAATCCAGATGTATACCTAAACACAAGTGTTAATTTGAATAGAATAAATGAACATAGAATCGATGTGCATCTCCAGAAAAATATAAAAGTCTCACCAAATGTCATTGGAGGCTTTCCATCATTTTTATTGCATAGCAGTACTTTTCCAATTTTATTAAGAATTGAATAAAACCAACACTTACTCTGTGCTGTTAGCAGATTTCTGGTTTCTTTTGATTTGCTCCCCATTACAATATAAACACCCATTAATCGAAAATGTTGGTAGCAACTAAAATAGTTAGAAAGTCTTAAATTTTAAGTCTACTATTGGTTTACACTGATGATTAGCGAGGTTAAAACTACCCTTCACTAATAATATAACCCTACTTGTCTATTGAAGTCAATTCGTTTGATATATTTCTTTTTTATGAACCAATATTATTTGCGCCATCAAAATAATAAGTATAAAATATTAATGTAGTAGTATTGCTCATCATCAAAAAATGAATGCTACAAGTATCGACTAGCATCCGGGTTTAGCAAGAATTTTTATAATTGGAAGGATTCATGTTATGAAAAGACTAATTTGTGTTTTATTTTCAATTTTTATATGTGCTTTTTTATTGTTAAGCTGTAAAAATTCATTGGCTTTAAATAAAGATAAAACACCACCCCAGTCAACAGCATGGGAAACTCTGGAACCAGGAACTGATCCATATGAAGCATTCAGAGAATCAACTCCGCCGCCTACACCTACTCCAACTCCTATGCCAACACCAACACCAACCCCGACTCCTACGCCTACTCCAACTCCTACACCAACTCCAACTCCTACATCAGCACCAACTCCAATACCGACTCCTACACCAACTCCAACTCCTACACCAGCACCAACTCCAATACCGACGCCTACGCCAACTCCAACTCCTACACCGGCACCGACTCCAACTCCTACACCGACACCGACTCCTACTCCTACTCCATATGATAATCCGCTTATGCCACTTCCTACAAACGGATATAGTGAGCTATTATCAAATAAGGAGGCGATAGCCCCATTTAGTGTTAAAACACCTGATGAGGGAGAATATTACTACATAGTGTTAAAAGATTACACTTCAAAAGATAAAATACTGGCTTTATTCATTTATCCTGATAGTGAAATAGAACTGAATATCCCCCTGGGGGACTATATGCTTTTTTATGCAACAGGGAAGGATTGGTATGGTGACGAGTATTTATTCGGGCCTGCTACTAGCTATTTAAAATCTGATGAAAAATTAACTTTTTATATATCCGGAGATTATGCCATGGGTGTTTCTATAGAACTAATAAAACAATCCGGTGGCAACATGCCTACCCAGGATATCTCCAAAGGAGACTTTTTTGACTAATCTCTTCTATTAAAAACACATTCGTTTTTCTCCCATATTTTAAGTATGTATACCGAAATATGTATATATTTCCTACTAATCGTGATTAACTTTTTCAATGTAAATTTCCTTATAGGTAACAAAATATGTTAGAAAATACAAGTACCCTTACAGTTTGTTCAAGCTCATAGAAATAAATTTAAAAAGTTGCTATTTCATCTTTCACTACCACAACCTATATGATACAATGAACTAACCAGCCACAATATCTAGTGGTTTTACGAAAGAGTACTAGGAGATGGGGAAATGCAGAATATTGACAGTTTAATTAGTAGGAAATTCACTAGAGAATTAGAAAACAGCGACAAAAGTGTCTATGACCTGTTTGAGTATAAAAAAGTAGATGTACATATGACAAACTGGAAGACCGGCGAGGTTCTCACTGATATGAAAGAGCTGGAATTCCCTATTGATTATTCACAAAACTCATGTAATATCATAGCTAGCAAATATTTTAGAAAAGCAGGGGTCAGCGGTGAACGAAATCATGAACACAGTATGAAGCAGGTTGCCGACCGCATGGTAGGATTCTGGGCTGATGCTTTATTTGCAGAAGGGCTCCTTCATGATAAAGAACAGTGGCAGATTTTATATGATGAGCTGGTTTTTGCCTTGCTTTCACAAAAATGGGCGCCGAATTCCCCACAGTGGTTCAACACAGGTATTAAACGTAATTATAATATAGACGGCGGCAAAAGCGGTTTATACTATTATGATGAAGCTGAAGGCACTGTCGTAGAATCAGACGACTTGTATTCACGAACACAGGCTTCCGCATGTTTTATCATTTCTATTGAAGATAAATTACTAGGTAAAAATTCAATAGCAGAGCATTATGTAAGTGAAACAACCTTATTCCGGGGTGGTTCCGGAGTGGGAACAAATTTCTCGGTTTTGCGTGCCAAAAATGAAAAATTGTCAGGCGGCGGTTCATCAAGCGGCATGATGAGTTTCCTAAAAGGATTTGACCGGAATGCAGGTGCAATAAAGTCCGGGGGAACTACAAGGCGTGCTGCAAAAATGGTAATTGCGGACATTGATCATCCTGAAATTGAAAATTTCATAACATGGAAAGCAGGCGAAGAACAGAAAGTTCGCGACTTAGGCAAAATGGGTTACGATACTTCTATGGATGGCGAAGCATATCAGACAGTGGCTGGGCAAAACTCAAACAACTCAGTAAGGACAAATCAGGAATTCATGTCCAAGGTCTTGAACCTGGATGTAGACCCTGAGAGCACTATTAAGCTTTTAGGGAGACTTGACCATACTGTTGATAGGGATGTTAGAACAGCAGATCTTTGGAATAAACTTAATCGGTCTTCTTGGGAATGTGCTGACCCCGGATTACAATTCGATGATACTTTTAACTCCTGGCATACATGTCCAAGCGGTGCAGATGGGAAGTTTGCTGCAAAACACAATAGGATAAATGCTACAAATCCCTGCAGCGAGTATGCTTTTTTAGATAACACCGCCTGTAACCTGGCAAGCATAAATGTATTCAGATTTTATGACGAAAAAAAGAACTCTTTTGACATAGACAGTTACACCCACCTTATCTGCCTTATACAGATGATATTAGAAGCTTCCATCTACCGGGGACAGTTTCCTACTGAGGCTGTTGCCGAAGGAAGCTATTTATTCAGGACTACTGGTCTCGGACTGGCAAATATGGCTTCATTATTCTTGTTATATGGATATCCATATGACAGTAATGAAAGCAGGGCACTGGCAGCGTCCCTTGCGGGTATCATGACAGGATACTCCTATTATACCTCGGCTCTTATGGCTGAAAGTTTAGGAGCATTCGAGAGCTTTGATTTGAATAGAGAGCACATGAAGAAGGTAATTCGCAACCATGCCCGTGTTGCAGGATACTTAACTGACGATTTTGAGGACTTGAATTATGAGCCGTTGGTGGTAAACCATAAATTACTGCCGGGAGAATTCAGTAAAAAGTTAAAGACTGCCTGGAATCTCGCAATAGAAGCCGGCGAATTATTCGGATATCGTAATGCCCAGGTAAGCGTAATTGCGCCGACGGGTACTATCTCCTTTGCGATGGACTGCGGTGCCACATCAGTAGAACCTTATTATAGTCATGTTATTTTCAAACAGCTTTCAGGCGGTGGATCGATGCTTATGATAAATCCCGTAATTCAAGCATCGCTAAAAAGACTTGGTTACAAGAAGAATGAAATTGAAAAGATACTCGACTTCATGCTTGAAAAGGACGAAAGCGGACAATTAAAAAATTATTCATTAAGCAATGCGCCAGGACTGCGTCCCAAGCATATAAAGGTATATGAAACTGCTAATGAAATAAGTCCGGAAGGCCATGTTCTCATGGTATCGGCTATTACCCCGCTAATCAGCGGAGCCGTCAGTAAAACAGTTAACCTCCCGGCAAAATCTACTGTAGATAGCGTCAAGGAAATCCATAAGCTGGCATATACAACAGGTACAAAGGCAATTGCCATATACCGCGACGGATGCAAAGCAGCCCAGCCATTATCAAACGGACAGGTTGATAAAGCTGACAGAGAATTTGAAGATTTTAGTTATGCCGAACTCGTAGACTACGCTAAAAACTGCAAGAACATACCTGTCCGCAGAAAACCCGAAGGAATGCATCTGAGCCGTACCCATGCTGCGAAAATCGATGATATTGAATTATATATTACACTCGGATTTTACAACGATGGTAATCTTGCTGAAATTTTTGTCTCAACGGATAAAGAAGGCACAGTTGTAAAAGGAATCCTAGCATCGTTGTCAAAAGCATTA
>Ga0233414_10000568_pt1 | contig 15037 bp, 11 predicted proteins | sample Na_anoxic_10_MG_FD_189020 | JGI IMG/M metagenome (GOLD analysis project Ga0233414, IMG submission 189020) | Seawater microbial communities from Saanich Inlet, British Columbia, Canada - Na_anoxic_10_MG | ecosystem: Environmental > Aquatic > Marine > Inlet | place: Canada: British Columbia... | reverse complement strand
GTAAGCCCCAAAGTTTTTTTATCTTAGTAGATTTGGTAATCAAAGGACTTTCGCTCCAGGACTGGAATCCATTGGCATAAAACGACAGTCCTCCGAATTCTGCCGGAATCTCAACATCAAGCCAGATCGGCTCTATTTCTGAATGGGCTGTCAGCCTGCCCTTAATAATGCTTATATCGCCGTCTTTTTGTTCCGAAATACTGAAATTGAAATGTTCGTTTTTACTTTCAGAAAAATCCTTAATACCTGATTTCGTTTTTAAAAACAGTGTGAAGCCGGACACCTTCATTTTGAGCCTCCCTTAATTTTATATAAGTAAAATTCAAATTTATATCTCCTTAATGCTTTTAACTTGTATTGCTTCAATAGCCTAAGAATAGCCGGGACGCTTCCCCCAACGCCTCTTTGGGCAAGGGAAGCATTGACAGTTATCTTATCTCTTTTGGGTAATTCGTGGATATGGGTTGCATTATCCAAATCTTCCGTTGAATACGGCCAAGCTGTAACTTCAAGTTTGCCGCAGGCATTCCTGATTCCGACCCCGTTGCCCTTAGCATCGGTAAACTCAATAAATCTAATATCAGTCCTGTTGCCGTTTTCCTGTGGTCTAAGATAATCATGCCCGAATTTGTCGACTGTGTTTTCATATAAACCAAGATGGGCCGACATTTTCCTGTCGCAGTAGTTTTCATGGGGTCCGCGTCCATAGTATTTTATATTTGTGTATGTACCGGGTATTTCAAATTCCATACCGTACCTGATTAAATCCCTTATTGGCCGCCCCTTCATAAAAATTTTATATTCCCTGCCCTCATAAGGAGTGATGCGAGTTTTTATTCCGTTAATAAAATATCCGGTTTTCCATGAAGCTTTCACATTAGGACCCTTTACTGTATACTTCCTAAGCTTAGTGCCGGCAGTGCTATTTTTAAATCCGCGTGCATATATTAGGTTAACCAGCCGCTTGCTGCCCGTGAAAGATTCAACATTCATACCTTCATTGTCTATTGCTGCCCTATAAAAATTCAAGCGTATGTTTTCCGTAATCCCGCGAATTTTAATTCCATTTTCCAATATTTCAACTCGCGAATCGAATTTCCCTATTTTTTTCTTTTTGGAAGGTTTAAATGCCCTATAAACGAACTGCCGGGAGTACATCTCAGGATTACCTGTATCCGACCAGTGCGGCCTGCGTTTATATAACACAGATACATTAAGGCATATTTCGCCCGTTTCATGAACCTTTTCCATCCCAAGGGCTATTTCAGCAGAACCAAGAGGCGCAACATTAATGTATTCAACTATACCTCCGTCCACTGTCCTTCCATTTGAAGTAATATTCCACACAAGATGCAAATCATCTGTTCCTGTAAAACTCCTGTTGTTATGAATGACAATGACTCCCTGGTGTTTTGATGTGATTTTTATAGGCGAATAACCGAATTTCACTTCAAAAAGTGCCGGATGCGGGCTCCTGTCAGCTGTGAATATGCCGTTTCCGCAGAAGTTAGCGTCATTCGGTTCATCATTGAAATCTCCCCCATAAGTCCAGAAATCATTGCCGTCGGCTGTCTTTTTAAGGATACTTTGGTCAGCGAAATCCCATATGAAGCCACCAGCACTTTTTTCATATCTTTCCATTAATTCAATGTATTCTTTGAAATTCCCAAGGCTATTAGCCATACAGTGTGCATATTCACACTGTAAGAAAGGCATCCCGGCATGTGCTTTTTTACTGACCCTGTGCCAAAAAAGCTTAACATCTCCAAAAGCAATATGCACTGTTTTCCCTTTAAGGATTTTCTCCATGGTCTTTACTTGTGCGTACATCATGCTAAAAACATCCGAAGTATCCAGTTTATGGTCTCCCTCATAATGTATCTTCTTAGAATCATCGGCTTTCAATGCAGCCGACTTCATGCTCCTTAAGAAACTGCCGCTTCCGGCTTCATTCCCTAGGCTATACATGACTATACATGCGTTGTTCCTGTCTCGCATAACCATATTTTCCATCCGGAAGACACATTCAGCCTCCCACACCGCTTTGTTTCTGGGGATTTTCGACCTTACGCCATGAGTTTCAAGGTTGCATTCATCGATTACATAAATACCGTATCTTGAGCATAAATCATAAAATTCATTTGTATTTGGATAATGACTTGTCCTAATTGCATTAATATTGTTTTCAAGGCATAGTTTGATGTCTTTTTCAATTAAATCGGAAGGAACAGCAAATCCATACTCAGGGTGGAAATCATGCCTGTTCACACCCCGAAATTTCACCGGCATGCCGTTTATCATTAAAACACCGTCTTTAATTTCCACTTTTTTGAACCCAAAGACTACCTCGCGCCTGTCAATGAATTTATTATCCTTATCAGCTACTATTAAAATCGCTCTATACAGCGATGGTGTTTCTGCACTCCATTTCCTTACTTCCGGCAGCCTGATTTCAAATACAACTTTGTTATCATAAACCATATAATTGTGTGCGAAAATTTTCTCTGCAGTATCATTCGGATACTCAGTTATGCCGAATTCCAGATTCCGGATGTCTGTGCTTTCATACAAATCGATCTCAGCGCTGATCTCACCGGTAGAGTATTTTTCATCCAGGGAAGTTTTAAGAAAAACGTCCCTGATTCCTTCGATATGTTCAAAAACTAGTTTAACACTTCTGTGGATTCCCGCCATGCGCCACATATCCTGGTCCTCAAGCCAGCTTCCTGTACAATATTTCGTAACTAAAACAGAAATGTCATTTTCGCCGACTGCAACCTTCCCGCTGATATCAAACTCCGTATGTGTCATTGAATCCTGGGAATAACCGCAGAAAAGACCGTTCACCCACAGGCTTACGCAAGACTGCACCCCCTCAAATCTGAATATTGCTTTCTTTGAAATCATTTCATCATCAATAGTGAGTTTGCGTTTATACAGGCCGCAGGAATTAAGCGAACTGTCTATAGAGGGAATTTTCCTGGTCTTGAATGCGAAAGGATAGTGAAAATTTGTATAAACCGGGATCCCGTAACCCTTGATTTCCCAGTTTGACGGCACTTCAATATTGTCCCAGCCAGATGTGTCAAAATCAGTTTTGATAAAAGCAAAATCCAGTAAATCCGTACTATTCAACCACTTGAATTTCCACACTCCATTAAGGTTAAGGCAATACTTCCCGGGATTATCACTCTTTTCACCCATTGGCAGATCAGCAAACCTCGATTTTTGCGCGTTAACATGAAAAATTTCCTGTGAATAAATGTTATTTAGATAATTACTCGTCTTGCTCATATGTAGACCGTCCTGCCAGAATTTCAGTAATCCGAAGGGATATAAAACAGTATAACAAAATACAGCTGTGCGGGGAAACTGATAATACCCATTACAACAAATTTAATTAATCCCTAAGAGATTTTATAAATTTTTTTGTGAAACCCAAAAGGATTACATAAAAAACAGGGCTTAACGCCCTGTTGAAAATTAATATTTTGATAATCTATTTTGAATTTTCGAATTCCTTCATCTTATTAAAACGCCTTCCGGAGAAATCAACCTGTTCAACTTCGGGTGTCAGAACCAGGATTACGCCGCAACCCGGGCATTCCTCAAGCGCTACTATGTTATTCATATCGGTACTCCTTTCAAAAAGTATATATCTTTATACCTGATATACCGAATATTAAACATATTAGATGCATTTTTAATACTCCAAACTACCAAATGAGTGGGTACTAAAAATACCGGCTTGGTTTTCTATTTTTATTATTAAATTTCAGTCAGTTGTCAATTTTTTGAAAACAATGATTTATGACATTATGGTCACTGTCCTCAAGCTGATTATATCCGGGATTTTCCATCTGGACCTTATCTCCGCCTGCAAGTACAGAGCCTGCTCCTAATAAAAGGATTGCCACAACAATTAAAATAGCCATCAATTTTTTCATTTTTCTACTTCCCTTCAAATTATACTTCTTCCTTATCTGATTTGTATAAATCCAGACAAGAGCCAGCAGACCCTTTGCATTGTTATATTTTTAATTATTTATCCTGCTGTTTATAACAATTTTCAAGGTTTCCCTCATGCTTGTTTCACCGGATATGGAATATATGACATATGCTTCTTCTCTTCATACAAAGTTATTGCATCCTTAGGGCATTCGTCCCTGGCAACCCGCGCTAGTTCAATATAGTCGACAGGGATTTCTATATTCAGGGCAAATGCCTTCCCGCTTTCCCTGATTAAGAATATACCGCTAACCATTCTCGCACAAAACCCACATCCATTGCAGGTAGCTGCGTCTACTTTTGCTTTCATCATGACAACACCAATCTTTCAAAGATTCACCGTGTTTATCTTTTGTAAAGAACCTTTGCTGACTGAATGTAAATGAAAATCCCTTCGGCTGTCCAAAGGGATATTGACAAGGCCGGTTGCGCTACTTGCTCCTATCCGCCAAAGCGCCCATATAAAGGCAGATACTCAAAGCATTCCCAAACTATTAACTTGTGAATACATTATACTCCTATCTTTTTGCACATTCAATAATTGTAAATCTAAGTATTTTTAGGTTTTTAGAAACAACCCTGCTATTTCAACGTAATTATAAATACGGAAACAATAGTATTTACCTTTAATACAATATAATTTGTAATACCCCAGAGTTTTTCATGGGTCTATATTACCAAAACCTAAACAATAGCTTCAATGATTTATGGATTTATTCAACCGTTACACTTTTTGCAAGGTTTCTCGGTTTATCCACATCGCAGCCTTTTAAGACTGAACAGTAATATGCAAACAACTGCATCGGAGTAACTGCAGTAATCGGAGCAAGAACCGGAAGAACATCGGGTATTATCAGCACCATATCGGTTATTTCCCTTGCCTTTGACGCAAGTTTTTCCGTAGTAATCACCAGGACCCTAGCCCCTCTCGCTTTGACCTCCATCAAATTACTTGCCATCTTTGAAAATATATGAGGTTGGGTCATGCTGCAAATTACAGGCGTTCCTTCTTCAATTAAAGCAATTGTACCGTGCTTTAACTCGCCGCCTGCATAAGCTTCCGAGTGTATATATGAAATTTCCTTTAGTTTAAGGGATCCCTCCATAGAAAGTGCATAATCTAGTCCCCGCCCGATGAAGAATATGCTTTTACCCCCATAAAGTTCCGAGGCATACCTTTGAACAGCATCCTTGTGTTCAAGGATTGATTCCAGCATCCCGGGGATTTTATTCAAATCAGATTCGCTTATCATTCCTCCTGACAATCTGCCGGCAAGCATGAAAATCGCTGCTAATTGTGTTGAATAAGCTTTTGTAGATGCAACTGCAATCTCCGGGCCGGCTCTTGTGTAAAACACATCATCAGCTTCGCGTGCAATTGAACTTCCGACAACATTAACAAGAGCAAGAACCCTGGCTCCAAGCTCTTTCGCCTTTCTCATTGCAAAAAGAGTATCAATAGTCTCGCCTGATTGTGAAATAATAACGGCAAGGCTGTTGGCCCCGATTATAGGGTTCTTATATCTAAACTCACTTGCGAGGTCCACTTCAACCGGAATACCTGCTGTTTCTTCAATTATATATTTACCAACAACCCCCGCGTGATATGCCGTTCCGCAGGCTATTATATAAATCCTCTCAGGCCTTGTAATGACAAGTTCATTAAGCTCTTTATTAGCCAGGGTTTTTCTAACAGCCTCCGGTTCTTCGTGAATCTCCTTCAGCATAAAATGCTCATAACCGCCCTTCTCAGCTGCTCCTGCTTCCCAGTCCACCGTAATACTATCCTTATCTATCAACAAACCCAGTGAATTATAGAAACTGATTTCATCAGTTCCAATGCATGCGATTTCACCATCCTCAGCTATAAATATATCCCTTGTATGACCCAATATCGCAGGTATGTCTGAAGCTATCAGTCCTCCGGAAGGGGTCATGCCAAGGACAAGGGGACTGTCTTTCCTTGCCGAATATATCTTATCAGGAGTGACAGAACATATTACCCCCAGGGCGTATGACCCTTCAAGCTGACTTACCGTATCATGAATCGCCCTGATGACATCACCTTCGTAATTAAACTCAAGAAGATGCGCTATAACCTCAGAATCTGTCTCTGAAAGGAATTTGTATCCATTTTCTATAAGATCTTCCCTTATTTCAACGTAATTTTCTATTATTCCGTTATGAACTACACAGAAAAGACCGGAATCGCTTATATGCGGGTGTGAATTAATATCATTCGGCTCTCCATGGGTAGCCCACCTCGTATGTCCGATTCCGGAATTGCATGAACTAAAATCCGATCCTTTAATTTTCTCACTCAGTCCGCTTATCCTACCTTTGCATTTGATAACTTCAATTTTTCCATTGCACATAACAGCGATTCCCGCTGAGTCGTATCCCCTGTACTCAAGCTTCCTCAGCCCGTCAAGTAATACATCAGCAGTATTGAAATCACCTGTGCATCCTATAATTCCGCACATGATTATTCTCCTGTTCATTTATTAAATAAAGGAAATAAAATAGAAACCACACCACATGTTCTTTGTTTCGCAGTTGCCTGCGAGTTTTACATCATGCGTCTCGATCGTGGAACCGGAAAGCCATCCGCCGAATCTTTCGATAAGCCTTCTCCTCGTCAACCGCCCAGGCGGTCCCGGCGCTAAGTTTACTTTTCTCCTGTATTTACACCTCCTCACCGAACATGTATTCAATCAGTTCAGCCATTTCCTTTGCTTTCAACTTTATATACTCTCTGTCCATGCCTTCCATCATAACCCTAACGACAGGTTCCGTTCCTGACGGCCTTATCAGAAGCCTTCCCTCGCCATTGAACTTCTCTTCAATCTCCCCAATCATTGATACTATTGTATCATCCTTGAGAATATTATATTTATTCTTATTATCAACCGCGGCATTTATCATGACCTGTGGATATTTCTTCATTGTGCCGAAAATCATTGATGCCTGTTTCTCACTCTCAGCTACTATCCCGGCAAGCCTTACGGACGTAAGTACGCCGTCACCCGTTGTGTTACACCCCCTGATTATAACATGGCCGGATTGCTCCCCGCCCAGGGAATAGTCGTTCTTTCTCATTTCCTCGATGACATACCTATCGCCGACTTTGGTCCTCACAACTGATACACCATTCTCGGCAGCCAGTTTATCCAGCCCCATGTTGCTCATTACGGTAATGACAAGAGAATCGTTTATAAGGGATCCTTTCTTTTTCATATCCAGTGCAAGTACCCCAAGCATCCTGTCTCCGTCAATGACCTTACCGTCCTCAGATACGCTAATAACCCTGTCGGCGTCTCCGTCATATGCAAAGCCAATATCATACACACCTTTAGCAACCTTTTCACTTATCTGATTCACGTGCGTTGAACCGCATCCTTCGTTAATGTTAGTCCCGTCTGGAGATGCATTTAAAACAGTGATTTCAGCTCCAAGTTTTGTAAATACAATCGGCGCGACGCGGTATGCTGCACCGTGGGCACAATCAATCAGGATTTTCATTCCCTTTATATCAGCCTCGGACTGTGAAACCAGGAAGTCAATATATTCATTAACATACACACCTTTTCTAATAATCCTGCCTATATTCGGTCCGGTCTTATGCGGCAGCTTAACATCAGAAAACACAAAGTCCTCAATCTTATCTTCTATCTCGTCCGGCAGCTTATATCCGTCTGAATCAAAAAATTTGATTCCATTAAACTCGAATGAATTGTGTGATGCTGATATTACAACTCCTGCATCAGCCTTGAATTTAGCTGTTAAGTATGCTACACCCGGCGTTGGAATTACGCCCAGCAATATCACATCAGCGCCAACTGAACAGAGGCCCGCATTAAGCGCGCATTCAAGCATATCGCATGATATACGGGTATCGGTTCCTACCATTATCTTTGGTTTTCGATCAAATTCACCGGCAAGCACATATGCCGCGGCCTGGCCAAGTTTGAATGCCAGGTCGGAAGTGAGTTCCCTGTTTGCGATTCCTCTTACGCCATCGGTTCCGAAAAGCTTCCTCATTAGTAAACCTCTATAAGTTTCATCCGGGATAATTATATAATTTAATTATGGATTCCGCAACTTTGATACCATCGACTGCTGAACTCATTATTCCACCTGCATAACCTGCGCCCTCTCCTGCCGGATAGACTCCCTTTATGGAATTAGATTCATTTTCATCGTTCCTCAATATCCTTAAAGGTGCGCTGGTCCTTGTTTCGCATCCGGTTAAAATCGATTCAGAATCCGTAAAGCAATTTAGTTTATTGCCAAAATCAGCGAGTGATGTTTTCAGGGCATTGCTGACAAACCCAGGTAAAAGTGAATTTATATCAGCGAAAAGGGTTTCTCCTGTGTATGAAGGTTTGATTTTCCCAAAACTTATTGATTTCCTTTTATTAATAAAATCTCCGAGTAGTTGCACAGGTGCATTAAAATTACTTCCGCCTGCCATATAAGCAGCCTTTTCGATTTCACGCTGGAAAGCAATCCCTCCGAGTGGATGCCCGGTGCCTAAATCACCTGGCTTAACTTCCGCAACCCATGCGCTGTTTGCATTTTTTCCATTCCTGGAGTTATAGCTCATGCCATTTACATTAAGGGCATCATTTTCACTTGACGCATTCAAAACAACCCCTCCCGGGCACATGCAGAAAGTATAAGCAGCCCTGCCGTCCATTCTACTTGACAGAGAATAATCAGCTGCCGTTTCGATGAAACGACCCTGTTTACCCCATTGCGCAAAATCCACATCTTTTTGAAGGTGCTCTATCCTGACTCCGGCGGAGAAAGGTTTTGCTACCATAGCAAAACCCTTATCAAAAAGCATTCTGTAAGTATCTCTTGCACTATGCCCTATTGCAAGGACAAGCACGTCTGCAGGTATATCATATTCTTCGTTAACCGTTATAGACTTAATTCTTCCGTTTGTATTAATATCCGTCAATTTCGCTTTGAATAAAAACCTGCCTCCGTGATTTTCAATTTCTTTTCGTATGCTTCGTATAACAGGTACAAGGGCATCGGTACCGATGTGCGGTCGTGCTTCATACTCAATTTCCGGGGGTGCCCCATTTCTCAAGAAAGATTTGATAACTCTGTCACACCTATTATCGTTTATCCGTGTAACAAGCTTTCCATCGGAGAAAGTGCCGGCGCCGCCTTCACCAAACTGAACATTTGATTCAGGATCCAGCCCGCCGTTCTTCCAAAATCCGCGTACGGAGTCCCTTCTGGAATCTATATCTTCCCCACGCTCAATTATTATTGGATTATAACCATTCAGGGCAAGGGTTAAGGCACAGAAAAGGCCGCAGGGTCCGCTTCCCGTTATGACAGGCGGATTCCTCATTTCAATATTCCCATGTTCCAAAGCCATAACCTTATCGGATTTATACATTCTAATGTTTTTAATTGCCTCAGTACCAATAGCGCCATCAAGTCCAATCCTGGCTGATAGCACATAATTTATCCTGCCTTTTCGCCTTGCATCTATTGATTTATGGAAAAGCCCCCTATATTCAAAATCCGCGGTTCCAAGACGCATCTTAACCGCGGATATGATCGCATTATCCAATCCTTCTTTGAATGCCGCTTCTACCGACACCCTGATATTATCCATTATTATTGTTTTCATTTTTAATTTTCCGTTATCTTAAGTTGAGTCGTCAACTCGCTGGAAAGCAATACCCCTTCGGGTAGATTTATCTGGATAGTAACCGTATGAGTACCTGCCTTAAGTTCACCCACATCAATAGTTGGATTCAAGCTACTATAATCTAAATTATCTATATTTTCCGAAAGACCGATTAAATTAAGGTTCGCAGCGGTATTCAAAAATTCATAAGTGTAGTTACCACCGACTCTATTATCCAGGAAAATGTCTTCAGTATATAAAGCCATGCTTCTTTCTGTCTGGATATAAACTTCCACCAGAGGGAAACTCATCTGCTCAACTTCATCTAGATCATCGAATCGGAGAGGCAAGCTAATCAAGCCGTCTACTGTGTTGCTTACGTCAATATAGGCATCAACCGAATATATCGTTATAGTATCAAGCTTGCTTTTCCGTCCTTTTACAATTAATTCAATATAGCTGCTCAATATATCATAATCCTTATTGCCAAAGCCATATCTGATATTAATATTTGAAGGATTAAAGATTATCGTTTTTTCCTGTAGGGTTTCAATGGTTACACCTATTTCAACCTCACCGGAACCAACTATTTTCAGACCTGCAGGGAGTGTCTGCAGTCCTGTGGTTGCAACAAAGGTTTCATCCGCACCCTCAATATTCACAGGAAGAGTTGTTACTCTATCAATCATGGAAAGTTCTTCTTCTGAACCGGATATAAGCACATGCGTTGGGTCCGGAACAGCTGCTGTTTCAATGTGGTCAATAGCAGGAACACCCTCAAGCTTAACCTGCACGGGTATACTCTTTGCTATGTTTACCGTAATGTCGACCGCCGTTTTATTACTTAATTCATTTATCAATTCGCCATTTTCATCATAAAGCATGCAGAACTTCCTTACAGTCTCAGTTCCTTTCATTCCGCTTACATCAACAATGACAATCGCTGAATCAACTTCAGTTACAATACTTTTTATATCAAGGACAGTAAAATTTGCAGGTTGCAGAACAGGACCGCCGGCAAGGAAGAATCCTTCAGCCGTTTCCCCTGTTATCTCAACCGTTATCGGTATTTCACCTGCAATTATCCGGTCGACGCTAAGCCCTATCCTGCCGCTGCCATTCAATTCATAAATTATGTTTCTATCACCAAGATATTTTAAGCCGGATATTTCCAAAAAGTCTGTATACTCATTACTAATAGTGCCAAAATCGAGATATGCTGAAAAGTCTTTTTCACTGACCTGTTCAATTTCAGAACTTCGCCCTCTTATTGTTATCCCAATCTCAGTATCGTATTCATTAAGGATTCTCAGGTTCTCTGTTGAAAGCACATCCTCGTTTATAGGTGTAAGAGCGATATTCAACTGGCGCGTTTCAATAGGGTTCTCATTGGTATAAACCATGAACCAGAATAAGACCGCTATGACTACGGACAGTATTTTCATCGGTAAATTATGTCTTATCTTTTCTAGCACCTTTATTACCTCTCAGAAAACTAAATGTACGGCGTTTTGTTTTTTCACTCTTAAGAAGATTAATCTGCATCGCTTTTCTAAGTGTTTCTTTAGTAAGGTTGCGGACAAGACCGCCGTTATTTGCATATGAAATCTTCCCTGACTCTTCCGAGGTCACTATTGCTATGCAGTCTGAAACCTCGGTTATGCCTAATGCAGCCCTGTGCCTTGTGCCGAGATCAGCGCTCAGGTTAGGATTGTCGGTAAGCGGAAGAACGCAGGCTGCCGCCATTATTTTTTCATCTCTAATTATTATCGCCCCGTCATGAAGAGGGGTCCTTGTATTGAAAATACTCATGAGCAACGCTTCTGAAATTTTAGATTCCATCTGCACGCCCTTATTTATTATTTCTCCCAATTTAATGTCTTTTTCAATTACTATGATTGAGCCGGTATAGGACTGGGACATCTTTTCACAGACATTGACGACTTCCTCAATCATGGTTGTCGTCTTTATTACATCCTCTTCAGAACCGTTGCCGCTGAAAATATTCCTGAATCCACCTGTTCCTAGTTTCTCTAATGCCCTTCTGATTTCCGGCTGGAAAATTACAACAATCGCAAGGAATGCAAACGCTATGATGTTGTCAATCAGGAATGAAATCGTCCTAAGATTGAATATATCGCTTACAACAGCGACAACCAAAATTGCCAAGAGTCCTTTGAAAAGGCTCCAAGCGCGCGTTTCCTGCACCAACTGGATTATCTTGTATGCAATGTAGGATACAATCAGGATATCTATTATTATACCGATGACAGCCCACACGCCGGTAATCTCCAGTGCGAAGAATTTCAGTTGTTCACCAATATCAAGTCCATCGAATAAATTCATTCCGGCCACCTGCACATCATCAGGGGCATTAAACTCCCCTGTATAGTAATTATACATATTAATAGGTAAAATAAAACGAAATCTGATGTTTTGTTATGATTTTGAAACATATGATACGCATTTGTGAGTAAAATATATGACCTGCTCACAAATTTTTATTTAAATGCATATAAAAACAGCATCATAAAAGAAGTTCCAAGAAAAATTAAGGCTATAATAATTGCCAATATCTTAACTCTTAAATTCCTATTCATTTACCTATTTCCCTTTCAACTTCATTGTTTATTTTATATATCGTCAACATAATATTACACGAAGATTGTTGGGAAATCCAGAAAAATACCAAATACAACACATTTCCTTTTTCAGTTTACCATCTTAGAAACAAACAAGCTGGTTTAAGGCTTTTCTAATTGACAACACTGTTTTGTTAATCTATAATTTGCATAGCATGCGGGCGTGACGGAACTGGCAGACGTGCTAGATTTAGGATCTAGTGCCGAGAGGTGTGGGGGTTCGAGTCCCTTCGCCCGCACCATAGAAGAGCTGATATCATCAGATGATATCAGCTCTTCTATCTTGTTATAGAAAGGGACTCGAACCCGTAAGGGGTGAAAACGTTAAAAAACAACCCTGTATTTTTATTGATAAAATGCCAAATCCGTAATTTTTATGCATTGGTTGTATATTATGGTTATACAATATATCATTGAAGTATATTTAATAAGGCGGAACTTTATATGAATTTAGAAGAAGCAAAAGGCAAATTAATGGAATTAATAGCAAAGCAGAGCGCTTTCGGTCAGGCCATGGCGATGCTGCATCTTGATGGTTCTACGGTCGCACCATCGAATAGTTTTGAAGGCAGAGGCCGAACATTATCATTTTTATCCGGTGAAGTGTATAAATCGTTTATCAACAAGGATACCGACGAACTGCTGAATTTTCTCCTGGAGAATAAGAAAGAACTTGATGACATAACACGAAGGATTGCCGAGGAAGGCCGTGAGGAGTTTGACAAGACATCGAAGATACCCATGGAAGAATTCATGAAGTACATGAAACTTACTAATGATGCCAATCATGTATGGGAGAAAGCAAAACTTGAGAATGACTTCCCGGCTTTTGAGCCATATCTTGATGAAATCGTCACAACACTGAAACGATTTGCAGAATACAGAGACCCAGATAAGAAACCATATGATGTTTTTCTCGATGACTTTGAAAAAGGTTATACCATGGAAGACTACGACCGTTTCTTTTCCGTTTTGAAGGAAAAAGTCGTACCACTGATACACGATTCAATTCCTAAATACAAAGATGTTCGTGATGACTTCATGAAACTTTCATATCCTGTCGACAAACAGAAAATTCTAACAGAAAAGCTCATTGATATAATGAAAATTGACAGGAACAGTTTTGCATGGGCTGAATCCGAGCACCCGTTTACTATGGGCATCAATAAGAGAGATGTAAGGTTCACAACACATTTCTACGAGGACAATCTGGCATCAGCTATATACAGCACGATCCACGAAGGCGGACACGCTACTTATGAGCTTAATACAGCCGATGAACTGATGTATACCGGGCTTGACGGCGGTGGTTCCCTTGGCTTGCATGAATCCCAGTCGAGATTCTATGAAAATATAATCGGCCGCTCTAAGGAATTCACTGAATATTTATATCCGTTTCTAAAAGATCTGTTTCCCGAACAACTCGCTGACGTATGCGCAAAAGACCTTTACAACGCAGTTAATAAGCCCGAAGCTTCCCTTGTCCGGGTTGAAGCAGACGAACTGACGTACAGCCTTCATATAATGGTACGATACGAAATTGAGCGGATGCTTTTTAACGGAGATGTTGAAGTCAGCGAACTTTCCAAAGTCTGGAAAGAAAAATATCAGGAATATCTCGGAATAACACCTCCGGATGACACAACAGGTGTGCTCCAGGATGTACATTGGTCAGAGGGTATGTTTGGCTACTTCCCTACTTATGCCCTGGGTAGCGCTATCTCAGCCCAGCTTACAGCACATATGGAAAAAGAATTTGATTATAAAGCTGATGTCACTAAAGGTGATTTCTCAAGAATCAACGCTTGGATGACCGATAAAGTTCACAAGCACGGCGAACTTCTAAAACCGAAGGAAATTATAAACTATGCCTGCGGAGAAGATTTTGACCCGAACTATTACTGTGACTATCTGATTAAAAAATATTTAAAATAATTTCATCAAGCCCGCGTTTAGGCACATGAAGTACTTGCTCATTATCGAGGTAGTACTTTATGTCGCCGCCGGCAGGTTCTGATATACTTGTTTGAGCGGGATATCCTACTGCTATAGCTGAAATCAATTTATATTTATCTCCGATATCTGTGATTTCAGAGATTTTTTCATAATCAATCGCCCCTAGCCAGCAAGTTCCCAATCCCATGGAATGAGCCCCAAGCAGAATGTTTTGTATAGCTGCACCGGCATCAAGTTCATACCCACTCGTTCGAAGGTTCTTATCATTTAAAACAAGGATAAACGCAGCAGGTCTTTCTTCAAATAACGGCGAACCCTTGCCCTTCAGGTATCCGGCCCATCTGGTATGGGGGAATATTGAATCCGCCTTCTCCCTAGTTGCAATGATATATTTTATAGGCTGAACATTCATTCCGCTGGCCGCCAGTCCGCCCAATTTTACAAGTTCTTTCAAATCTTCAGTGGGAACAAGTTTCCTTGAGAATTTCCTGATGCTTCTTCTACCTGTTATTGATTCAAAACATTCCATGATAACCTCCAAAATCACTTACTATATAAACATTATATCAAATTAGCAATCCTGTTTTGATTCTTTTTCTATTTGCGTGCAACCTCACATAATATATAGGTGGACTGTATAAGACAATGAATTCCTAATTGAACCCGGAATAGAATAAGTTGAGTATTCCCTTCCGGAAACAATATTTACGACCTTTAAGGAGTTTCTATAATAACAGAATGGATACCAATCATCTTTAAGCACTTAAGTATATCA
>Ga0233414_10000567_pt1 | contig 15089 bp, 24 predicted proteins | sample Na_anoxic_10_MG_FD_189020 | JGI IMG/M metagenome (GOLD analysis project Ga0233414, IMG submission 189020) | Seawater microbial communities from Saanich Inlet, British Columbia, Canada - Na_anoxic_10_MG | ecosystem: Environmental > Aquatic > Marine > Inlet | place: Canada: British Columbia... | reverse complement strand
CTAATCGCCCGAAATATAACGGAGAAAAATCGACAAGAGTGTTTTTTAATTGGAAGTTAGAAGTATCTCTTGGCTGCACATCCGTTATTAGTACCTGTGGGAGGAATCGAACCTCCGACCTTTCCATTCGTAGTGGAACGCTCTAAGTCCAACTGAGCTACACAGGCATATGTTCAATGTAGAGTTTTAATCTACTTAAGACTTCTTTCGTAAAATCAGTCCCATAAACAGTTTCAACCGCGTCTTTAACTCGGTCGATGATTGTCTTATTTTTCCATCCCGAAATCATTGCTTCGTTACAAAAATCTATCCAATCCGGAATCATATTATTGTCTTTCATTAAGTCTAACATAATATCCAAAGGTAATCCATAGGCATCAAACATTTTAAATGTGTTTGCTACTACTCGTACACCTTCAGGTGTTACTCCAACTTGACGTATCATAATATCATTCCCTTTTAATAAAGTAGTCATGGGTGGGATTGAACCACCGACCTTTCGCTTATCAGACGAACGCTCTGACCAACTGAGCTACATGACTATATAGAGCAATAGACAGGAATCGAACCTGCGACATTTTGATTGGAAATCAAACGCTCTACCAACTGAGCTACTATTGCGAAAACATGTCTGCATATTTAGTTCCACCCTTATCTATAGTTGAGTTTCCCTATCCAATCTAAGCCGCACAGACGGACGGCGCATTTACATGCTGATTGATTTTCTTTCTAGTCGCAATAATAGGATTCGAACCTATAACCTCACCCGTATGAAGGGTACGCTCCACCAATTGAGCTATATTGCGGTAACGGAATCGATGGGATTTGAACCCACGACATCTAGTCTGACAAACTAGCGCTCTAACCAACTGAGCTACGACTCCAATTTTTTACTGTAAGTGAACAGTCCCATCTTTTTCGATGATAACTTTCGAATTACTTTCGATTGCAGTGTAAGGATACTGAACATTTTGTTCAAACTCTTCACATGCATTCACTATTTCTTCCATTGTTTCTGGACTTATTCCCACAAGTCCCATCAAGATATCACGGTATGAAACTCCATGAATCTTTGCTGTTTCCCAAATAGCTTGGGCGCTTATTTTATATGTCATTCTCTTATCCTTAAAAAAAATACGGAACCGACGAGAATTGAACTCGCAACTTCTAGTCTGACAAACTAGCGTTCTACCAATTGAACTACGGCTCCAAATTTATTTTATTTATCCACTGGTATTTTTTTACGTCTTTTACCATTACCATTGTTTAAAAATCCAAACGTTGGTGTTAGACTATGACAATTGGGACATAACAGTTTCAAGTTATCTTCACTGTGATTAGTGCAATTGCCGTCAATATGCTCAACCTGAAGTGGATATAATCCAGTCACTGGATGTATTTCAGACCAACCACATTCCTCACATGCGTTATTAAATTTTTTCATTAAATACGGTTTTATGTATTTAGGCATCTGTTCACTCTTAGCGAATATCCCATCTTTCCAATTTAATATACGCTCATCACATTTATGTGTATTACAGCATTTAGAGCTACAGTATATACTAGCGCCCCTTTTAACTGGTTGTTTACATTTTAAACATAAGGGTAACGCATTCCCATGTCGACGAACACCTTTATTCCGAAAGGAAGCGGCACATGACATTGAACAGAATTTGCTACGCTTAACATTCCTACTCCATGGTAATATAGAGTTACATTGCATACACGATTTAGGCGCTTTATTATATTCATCTATACGAGCCTGTCGTCTTTTTACATAAATAGATTCTTTCATATATACCTCATTAAAATAAAGTAGAGAAAAATCATACACAGACAAGTTTAAGATGGACTTGAACCAAAATCTCTCCCACTACGTGAGAGCGCATTATTCCAATTATGCTATATATCTTAGCAGATACGAAGTAACTGTGTATTGCACTTCTACTTTAAAAAATAGCGGGAGGCGGATTTGAACCGCCGACCTTTAGGTTATGAGCCTACTGAGATACCAAACTTCTCCATCCCGCGTCAAAATTTTAGTGGAGTCGAAGGGAATCGAACCCTTCACATCTTCTCTGCCAGAGAAAATCGCCAGCCTTGGTACATGCGACCCCATAGTGCTGTCTTTCCAAGCTGTCATCTGAAGTGCTAACGCATATCTTTCGATACACCGGAGCCCGAGGTCCTTAATAGCCGTTATCGCCCAGAACTGAACTACTTACCTACACTTACATGTACATGCGCCATTAGCATAAAGATTTTTTAACTCAGAAACAGTTTTCGCTCTAATGCAACACCAAACGAATTCTTGTTTGAGCTCATCGAATGTAAACTTCTCTGACTTATTCAAATCTTTACTAACAAACTTATGTTCAAGTGTGTCATACTCCAATCCTAGAATTGGTGTTTTCATATACCCCTCCGGTATAAGATAATAAGCGAATGATGGGGTTCGAACCCACGACCTTATCCTTGGCAAGGATATGCTCTACCAAACTGAGCTACATTCGCGAAATGGTGTTGATGTATGGCTTCGAACCACGTTTTGTGTAGTCTAGCTACTTTTGTATCCAGTAGAGGATTCGAACCTCTCTTCCCCTCCCTGAACGCGAGGAGTGCTCATCCCGAGCTCATCAACTTAAAATAGTGCCACGACTGATGTGCATTGTTCTAGACCAAATACATCAACGTGTAGTTCATTTATCCCCTAGCGTGGCAATGAGGGACCATTTCAGGTATGAACATTTTTAGTAAAAAGCCGACAGAGGGAATCGAACCCCCAATTATTCATTACAAGTGAATTATTATACCGTTTAATTATGTCGGCGAAAGGAGGGATTTTAAAGTCTCCCTCAAGGACTAAGTTCTTACAACCAAGCGTGGAATGCGAATGAACCTAAGAACATTGCTCCGCCTGCTGGGCCTTTAGATTGAAATACATCAACATATACTTTATCACCTAACTGTACAGCAACACCAGTTTGACCTGATACTGAGAAGTTATCTGAGAATTGATAATCAATTCCTAGAGGCAATGAAAGTCCAATGTCTTTTGCATCAAAAGTATCGGCGGTTAAATCTTGAAACGAAACACCAGCACCTAGTAAAATAGATACAGCGCCTTTTTGTCCAAGAACATACCAACCCTGTAGAGCAACCGCAGCATCATGTTCAAATTCATCCTCAGCGTTTTCAACAGTGTAATAACCGCCGATAACTTGAGCAAAAATTTTATCAGATACAGGTGCCTGTACTGATAGACCTGATACACCATTCAAAGTACCATCGTAACCGATGCCAATTTGAGCAGACGCGAATGCCGCTAGGGCAAGAACCATTAATACTAATTTCTTCATTTATTACTCCTCGTAATTTGGTTATTAGAAACATTATCTAATATAGAAAACCACGACAAGTTGTCAATTAAAGAAATTAAATAAATTTTAAATTTCTTTTTCTAATTTTTCAAATAACACTCAGCCTCAATGGGTCTGAGTTTTTATAGTGGAGCCGAAGGAAATCGAATCCTTCCAAAATCCGTGCAAGGGATTTTCGCCACCTTGGTACATGCGGCCCCATAGTTGTGTTATTCATGGGTTTACCCACTTTAGGAATTTAACACATTTCCTTTAAACAAAAAAGAGCCTCGTAGTAATCTACGAGGCTCTTAAATACGGTTAGTTTTTTAAACTTTTAGTATTAAGACCCTCGTCCAGTATCCGCCCCATCAATTCTACCCATGCCCATAACGATAGCATCACGACCTGTTGTCGTTGCTACTGCCACTGCTGTGCGAATTGTTGTAGTTGCGTATGTCATCTCTGAACCTTATGTCCTTGGGTTATTAATTTGTTGAAGCTTAAGTGCCTCATGTTATCTAATATAGACAATTGAAACCAAAAGTCAATCACTTTTATTAAAAAAAAGTTAAAAAAGGTTAAAATAAATAAAAAAGGACTCTTACGAGTCCTTTATAAAGCTTTTGATTAGTTTAACAAAACTTAGCCAAACAACTACTACTGCGATTGCAACTGCAGCATGCTTAGCATGTTTATTAAGATTCAAATCAATCGGTAGTTTTTGTTGATTCTCCATCTGGAGCTCCTTCTTCTGATGTATCACCTTTACTACGTGTAGCAAGGAAGATAAATACAGGCCATAGTAATACGCGAAGTATTGTTAGTCCTGTTGCAAGAATTGCACTACCTTTCGCTCTAGCCATTAAGTTAGGTAGATTTAATATGCACCATACAAATCCAGCCACTAGATATGAAAGACCGAGAATATGTTTAATTTTGAGTTGCATTGCGATTCCTTTGGATAAGTGTTTTAGGTAATATAGAAATCTGACCCTCTCAGGTCAGATACTTTAATCATCAATTGATAATTCTACTCGATTAGTAAAAACATCAATATTGATTGTTGAAGGCATTGAGTCAAAGGCATTTTGAAGTGTCCCTTTAGCAATACGAACATTGTTTGATTTATCGACAGTTACTTCAGCACCATCAGTTCCATTATGGATTACAATCTTGTCATGGTCAACGAAAACCTTAACTTGCATTCCTTTGATAAATCCAGCACCGCGAAGTTTGGATGCTGGTACACAGAAGCGACTACGTTTATCCACAATTTGTGTTGCGGTAGGATTAGTTGCTCCATTTCCAGTACCAGTGCTTTTAGGTCCCGGAGAAGACGGAGCAGTTGGACCACCACCGTTAGCTACAGCATATTCTGGAATCCAGTTTGGGTTATAGTCAGATATGGCATAGTTTCTATTGAAATGTACGATGGCACCAATAGAATTATCAACACCTTCTGTATACATTTGAGGGAAGTTATAATCACGTACCGCATCTCGTACTTCACCATGACGGACATGATATCCTTTATGGCGAAGTGTTTTGGTTACATCATATGCAGTGAATAGACTCTCACCAGCGACAAGGTCGGCAATAGAATCTTCGATATTAATTAATGTTGCAAATTTCATTTTATTTTCCTTCGGTAGCGGCGCATACACCACAACCTTTATCATTTTCTGTTGTACATGGCACTGTAAATATTTCCGGTTTCCAGTGACCGTGAGTGGATTGTGTGGGATTGATTAATGACTTACCGCCATTTACTTCACCCATAAATACAGTCAGCTTACCTCGTTGCCAACCACCTTTTGGTGTAAATAGTGCGCTACTCATGAGTCAAACTCCACTAGATATTTCAAGTTACATTGAGAAGTACGGTAAACAATCATTTCATTATTCATAACACCACTCTTACCACCGATTGCATAAGTAGAGTCATAACCTTTGCGTGGGAAATTACTTCCATAAGTACTAGGCACATATTCTTTACCCATAGCTACATCAGCAAGGAACATGAAACAGTGATTATTATTACTACCACCGGACCAATATCCCTGAGAGTAGTTTAAACTCTTAGTACTTTGGTCTGAAAAGTAAACACCATCACCGAACATTCTTCCGGTTACGTGGCCTGCAGATGATTTAGGAATCATCAATCCACCTTTAAGGATTGATAGCAAGTTAGCAGCGCGAGTACCATGCCATAGCTCTTTAATGTTGGTCATTGTTCCACCATCATTATCGTAAGCACCTTTCATATCACCAATCGTAACTGCGTATACATTCTTAATACGAAGATTATATGATGTGTGCATTGATTTACGAGTAGAGTTGAAGAACTTAACAATGTGGTCAATGATTTTTTTATCATCAACGATGTCAACTTTAACATCAAAGATTTTTGGAGCTTCAACTTTTTTATTTTCATTCTCCGGTGCAGTAAGAACTTGCTGTAGAGATGCGTCAAGTGAGTCAAGGATTTGGTTTTCTTTTTGAAATGATTCCGCGTCTGGGAAGATGTCTTTAAGAATTAACTTACGACCAACTTTACGTGGAATGATTTGGATATATTGTTGAGCTTTATCAACGAATGTCTCATCCGTGAATTCTTCTTTCTCAACATATTGGATAAGTTCATCAAGTAATACACGAGCTTCGTCAATGCCTTCTTGAGTTACGATACCAAGCGGAGTACGGAAAGTACCTTTGGATTCGTCATACTTAATTGTTGTTGAACTGGTAATGTTATGGATATTTACCTTAGACAAGTGCTTAATGAGCTTTGCTGTATCAGGACTTGATTGTTCGATTTGTTTCATTGCAACATCAGCGAGATTAGAAGATGTATCATCCATTTCACCTGCATCACCTAGAAGAACTTTAGCTTTCGTATAGCCTTTACTCTTCCCTTCTTTTTCTTTACATTTTTTATCGTAAAATGCTTCAGCTGATTCTAAACAACTGAATGACTTTATAGGTTGCGTTTGTCCATTAGTCCCAACTCGTCCATTTTTTACATGAACATTGAAATCGGAATGAACTGCAATATGCCAGAATTTATTATTATTTCCAGCCGCATTCGATTTTACATACATTGATTCTTTTACTACTTCAGACATTTTGACTTTCCTTATCGACCTAGAGTCGTATATACGTCATTAATAATATACACCGGGCAAGTGACAGATTTTGTCAATGCCCGATTTATTTTAAACTTTTATTGGAAATTAATCATCACCACCGCCACCACCCGAGTCACCGGAATCGTATGATGAACCGGAGTCATACGATGGGCTTGAATCATAGGATGGAGCTTCGTATGAACGTGTTGGCTCAGGTGCAACGTAGCGCTCAACTTCTCGTTCAGCTTCGTGTTTAATGTCTCTATGGAAAACAGAAACTTCAGTTTGGTTGGATTCATCATACATCTCTGTACCAGAAACTTCAGTTTGGGTTTCGGTTACTTCAAACTCAGGATTAGCAATATCATCTAATTTATAGTCAGGCTCAGGTTGCTGTTCGCGAAATTGTTCATACGCTTCAGCTTGATTAACTTCTTGGATAACTTCTTGAGAATAGTCATCGAATATTCCAGTTCCCTCGATGAAGTTAAAGTTAAGTTGGTCATCTATGATTAAATCAAGAATTAAAAAGTCACACCAGAAGTCATCTTCATTGTCATCATAGTAACGTACCATGTCACGATTTTTGAATTTCTGGTTAGTAGCAAGTCTGCGTGCGCGAGTTGTGTACTTATCGGCAATGCGCATTGTAGTGTAGAATGTACCGATATCTGAAATATCGAAGTCACCCTGTGTAATGTCACGAGCAAGTACAAATAATGCAACGCTTTTCCAATTGAGTTTAATAATTCGCTCGATTAATTCTTTAGGATTCTCATCAGTACTCTTAATAGAAGATTCAATTATATCTTCAGTTACTGCTACTTTGTCGAGTAGGTCTTCCCATGCAGTATGGCCATCGCGATTAATATTATATTCAACATTTTTGAAAAATAACCAGACCGTTTCAGTGGTCTTGTTAATAATAGAATCTGAATTTATATCAAGATATCTTGTTAGCGGTACAGATTCAATCTCCTTTTCGTTTAATATCCAATTGTTTTTGGAAAATATACTTAGGATATGATATTTATTTAGCTCTTTAATATCATGTGAGTTGAGTTGTGATGCTAGACTTGCAATATCCATGTAAATTGTCCTTTAATAATGGTAACCAATCCTAATATAGAAATTAATTTAGAATCGTCAATTAAGTAGATTTAGTTTCTTAGCTCGTCTTCGCACTGCATTATCCGAACAATTAAGTTCTCGACCAATTTGACATAGAGATTTAGTTTTTAGTTCAGTTACCAAATCCACAGAATCCCAATCTACTTTACGCCGTGAAAGACCTGCACAAGAACGCGAGCAAGTATGCTGCCATGAATTTATCGATGCATTACATACCTTACAATTATTATACTTTTTAACACGCCCTCTTAATAATTCCACTATATCACTTTCAACTTGTGTAATGAGTGGAGGGCATTCAGTCAATCCAGCATGTATCTCAGAATGACATCTATTACATACAAGGACGCATTTATTTAATTCAGTTGCTAGTGCATTAATATTTTTTGGATTTGCAATTGCTTGTGAGAATGAAAATGATTTCTCTGACATATCTACATGATGAAAATGCAATGCACCATAATATTTATCATATCCACATACACTACAGCACCCACCTTTGATGCCTACCATAGTATCTTTAATATGCTTACGCCATTTTTTTACTCTATCCGCACTTGTCGAACTCATATACACTCCATTAACTACATTTGTTAATAGTATATAATAAGTTCGAGTTTATACGAACAATAATATTCCCAACGGGATTTGAACCCGTGTCGTCACCTTGAAAGGGTGGTGTCCTGACCATCTAGACGATAGGAATGTATAACTGGAGAAATAGGACTCGAACCTATATTGACCGAAGTCACGCATTAACAGTGCGCTGCATTACCAAATCTGCCATACTCCATTAAAAACTTACTTGTTTTGACCTCTGCGTCTCGGCATGTCTCTACCACCCCACATTTTATGGAGTCTTTCTAACAGACCTTTACAATCACGCTCAGTAGTACCGACATTAAGAACAGTCCAGTTTACACCTTCCCATTTACCGTCGTCTTTAAACTCAATATTCTGCCCAACTTTAGCCAGATTGGATGGAATCCATTCGGTTGTTGTGGTATTCTTGTCGTTTGCACGCCTAAGCGTACACTGTTTGTACATCGATGAGTTCTTCATGACTCACTCCTTGGGTTTGTAGTACTGCCGACGAGATTCGAACTCGCATCCTCCCGAGTGAAAGTCGGGTGCTCCACCAATTAAGCTACGGCAGCAAAAAGCTCAGACGGTAGGACTCGAACCTACATTGACCGAAGTCACGCATTAACAGTGCGTTGCATTACCTATTATGCTACATCTGAATAAAAAGCTGTTCCGGTAGGACTCGAACCTACATTGACTAAGTCACGCATTAACAGTGCGCTGCATTACCTATTATGCTACGGAACAATAAATCTTAATAGTATTCGCACAGAGAATTGAACTCTGATTTTCACCTTGAAAGGGTGGTGTCCTGACCAGTTAGACGATGCGAACAATAGTACTACCGACCGGGTTTGAACCGGCAACCTTCCGATTGAAAGTCGGATGCTCCACCAATTAAGCTACGGTAGCATAAAAACAAAAAGCCCTCCACTATTTCTAGTGGAGGGCTGTAAGTTCTTTTTTAGGAAATTTCCTATGACTTACACCATCCACTAGAGAGGCGCTCTTCTTCATTATTATTATTTTCGATAACGATGATGAAAGTTGAGTTAGTCATTTTCGATTTCCTTGATAAAAAGTTCTTGTTTGTTTTGTTATTATCTAATATAGACAATTTAGAGTATATGTCAATCACTTTTATGTATTTATTCAAATATTTCTACAATGTCTTCATATTTGATGTAATCGGTGAAGTCTGTATTGTCATATATATCACCATCGACTTCGATTGGATATGGCTGCATAGTACCATAACTAGCGTGTATCGACATTCCCTCTTCATCGGAAAACTGTACAGTGACTCCAGTGTAAACAACTTTCATAACCTGTTCGTCATTTTCGATGAAAGTTTCTATAGCTGATATCTGTTTACCTGTAAGGCTAACACCATCTATTACTGGTGATGAGAAATTAGAATTAAGGTTTTTGAAAAATGTTGATAAGCATTGCTCATATATGGCATGGAGAATGAATGTCTTAATCATGGGATGAATCGCAGTTTATGTATGTCATATTTATCTATCCTAAAGCTCATGCTATCATCATCACAAACAGTGACATATTCGTCAATTACATTTACATTAATAACAATAGCACCTGAAATTACTCGGTTCTGGCCTACGATTTCAATAATACTAAATCGCTGACCTACATAGAAATCATACACACTATTAAATTCTATGGTTCTGATATTAAAGTTAGCTGATATTTTTTCAAATAACAACCCAATGCATATTTCGGATATCAAATACTGCATCAGAATCCGTATCATTTTTCAAATGCCAGTGTGATAAAATTTCTTAAATCGAAATGTATTTCATCATATACGCTATGGTCATAATCACTTTGTATTATACCATCAAAGTCTACCCAAGTCCGGAAACGAATTGCAAAGGCAACATTTTTATACTCATCTTCATTAAAGTCATTCCAGTAACCTAAATCAGTAATATTGATTACTGTACAGTCTATGAATGTATCACCCGAAAAATTATCTATAATTTTACTAAACTTATCACCAACTACAGGCATTACGGCACTATAGTCGGTAAGATTCTTGTCTAGCTCATCGAAGCATATAGACAGACAGAATTCATAAATATAATGTTTAAATAGAGTATGTATCACATACTAAAGATACGATATTACAAGCTCTTGAGTACGTCTAAATATATAGGTATTAAATCACTTGGGGATGTTTCTATAACCGCCTGTGAGGTAACTGGCTCATCTGTCATGGCATCAGTTAAAGCTACGACTCGCGAAAGCTGCATTTCCATAACACCACTATCTTCATCAAATTGAAATTCATATCGTATCTTAACGAATAGAATGGAATGTTCATCTAGGTCACCCACTGCTTCTATATTAGCCAAATCATCTTTTGATATCTCACTAGTATAAGCCACTAATTCGTCACCCCCTGAATCGGGATTACTCTCAAGTGTAAATTTTATTAACCAGCACGTACCATCAGTAAATTTAACTATACCTGCGTCAGGCATAACTATTTCTTCTGATTCTAAATTTTCGTTAAAATCTTGCATGTTTCCCCTTTGTTATACTGAATATAGGAATTTGTATCAATCTGACAAACATAGTTTCTATTTTAAATAATTTTATTATAGAATATATGACATCTCAGTCATATGCAATTACTTATAAATATCCATGAACGTATCAATGATAACTTTCTCATCACCTGCGATATTAACAATTTTCCCCTGTTCGATGGTTATCCATATATGACGTGGATTGTCCTCTGACCTAATAATCATCTTATCACCATCTTTACTCTGAACAACACACTTCGTTAGAACTACATCATATTTTAGTCCGGATACGCGTATTTTGAGATGGTCACCTACTGACTGAATCTTTACACTCCAATTGAGCCATCCAAAGTTCGCCATTAATTTATCAAACAATTGTTCAATACATACTTCGAATATAGCATGCTGTATCAGTAATCTAATCATTTATGAAACACGTAATACAAACTGTTAATACAAATCATATCTGGGTATTCCATATACTCAATCTCTTCGTCATTCATAATCTCATCTAGATTCTCTTCGATTATTTCATAATCACTATCATCTAGCTCGGTCTCGTCTATATGGATATCATTCTCGTCGAGATATTCATTTATTTCGTCTTTCCATTCATCAATGGCCTCTCCCTGAGAACTCTTATAGTCGATATAAACTAAAAAGTAAGGATGTCCATCTGTTGTTGTTTTAGCGAGTACATTTTTTACTACACATCCATAATAGTGCTCATCTGACATTACATGAGATACTCTTGAGAGATAATCTCCAATTTTCGGGATATCACCTAATGCACTAACGAAATTATCATTCCACTTATCGAATACTAAGCCTATACAAAAATCGTAGACAAAGTGCTTTACGGTCGTTTCAAACATATACGTACTCCGAGGTCTATATAACTAATATACGTCAAAAATAAAAAGAGAGCCGTAGCTCTCTTATTCGTCTCTGATTTTTTCATCAGTTTCAACACTCCAGTAGATGTATTGCTTCCAAGAATCATGAGGAACACGACCGCCAATTTTTACAATAACTGACTTAGGCGCATTCTTACTTAGCATAGGAATACCAACTCTACGACGAAATGTCCAACCCAATTCACTTAGAAGTTCACTACCTTTCCTGTTATTACAGTCAAGACATGATGCTCTAACATTGGCCCAGTCATTTATACCTCCACGCGATGTAGGAAATACATGGTCAACCGTCATAGTCGCTAGTGATAATTTAACGGCACAGTAAGCACATTCACCATGGTCTCGGTCTAGAATATTTCTTCTAGTAAATGGTAATGTTTTTACAATGTCATGGCTAGATGGTTTTGAATCTACTTTTACGATTACAGATGGACATAGAAATTCCTCAGTTGCTGAATGCAATACTATATCATCATATTCACATAGAATCTCAGCCCTGCCGCTATACCAATCCGACATCGCTTCCTGCCAAGTAATAACATCAATAGGCATATGGCCAATATTAACAGCCAAGACCTTTGGACCCTTTCCCTCTAAAAAACCATTACGGTTCTTACGTTGCCTAATGCGTTTCATTTTATCTACCTTTTTTTATATCCCGTATCTAAATATACAGGCTTTTTTCAAAGTAGACAAAATATTTATCTACTCACTGCCAATATATGCTAGATGTATGTGGTCTTTATGACCTTTATCACCCCAAAATATCCTATATTCGTCTCCCAGCTCCGATTCAAGCTTCCTCGCTATCTTTGTTGCCTCTCGTTTAGAGATGTCACGAACTCGCAAATCAAATGCTCTTCCCTTATAATGATGAGAATTGCTTGAATGTCTTCCGTCATTTGCTGATGTTATCGTTACCTTATAATTACTGTCTCCAGTCGATTTACGATATGCATCAACAATAATTGGAATTGAGTTAGCTAATTCATTACATACACCACGCACCCGAACTTTTGTTTTCAATTGTACTAGTCCTTTACGTTTCATCGAATGCACTAACTCATTTCCTTTTTTATTATCACAGTCTGTAAAGTTAACCCTTCGATAAGTCTTCACTGAAGGGTCCTGATGGATGCTATAAGCGACTCCTATCGTCCCCAGTAGTATCAACCATCTAAATGGGTATAGAGCCTTGAAGACTCTTATAACCGCATATGCCACTGCATACATTAGAACTGCTATTATACTGAATATAATTATATCTATCATCCCCTTAATATAGAAAAATACTATACTACGTCAATTATGTTTCTATCAATACATTCTTGTCTGAAATAACCAATGTCTTTTCAGCCAAGAATGTATATCATTTTTATAAGGAAGGTGGGATTCGAACCCACGATTTCTTGTTCCCAAAACAAGCGACTTAACCAGACTAGCCTACATCCTTTTGTATCAGTGAAGCAGGATTTGAACCTGCGACTTCTCCCTTCCAAAGAGAGCGACCTACCAGACTGGCCTATACACTGTTATCGGAGAGGCCGGATTCGAACCGACGACCACCTGTTCCCAAAACAGGCACTCTACCAGACTGAGCTACACTCCGTAGCTAAGGGTATAGAATGACCCTTGGCATTTATCTCAGACTAAAGCACGACATTAAATAGAACGAACTATTAAAACGTAATGGTTTCCGAGATGGATTTATTTTGTTTGGAAAAAGGTATTATACCGCAATCGGATATAACGCACTTGTCGGCACTACTGCGAATGCAGTAAGAATTGTCTCTTTAATTGAGATACTGGTTGCTGATGAACCAAAGCCGTTTGTATTGTATGTGCGTTTCATGTTACTTAATATAGACAATTGAAATGGTAAGTCAACCACTTTTTTACATTTATTTAACTTATACCTTAATATTCTCATAGCCAACCACACTGGCCTGTGCTTCGAACTGAAGTGCTTCACACATCATATTATCTAAATGTACCTCATCAATACCATGCATTACTGATAGCTCGTTAATCACTTCCAATGATACTTTACTTTCAAGGCGCTTACCTTCATGGTAGGCTGTATAGTGTAAACAACCAGTCTTATTATCTTTATATTTTTTAATGTTACTTAGAACTATATCCTGTGCATTCCATACCATAATATTTTTATGTACTGCATTGAAGAATACATCGAGTGTGCATTCATAAACTAAGTGCTTAAGGAGTAATGAAATCATATCTCTGCTTCCCTTTTCATCCTTTCTAATAATTCTGTATCAATTTCATCTGATATATGCTTTGTTAGTGAATCTACGGTCAGTCCGGCATAATGCAGTGGATTGAGTTTACTTCTATCCTGTATCCGAGCATTAAACAAAATACTCGCAACCATTTTTCCAATAATCTGTTTCTTTTCAGAAATAGGTTTTTGGAAATTAGCATGCGCGTTTGAGAATATTACTTCCAAGCATACTTCGTACACAATATGTTTTATAAGAATTTGCATCATAATAAAATAAAATAAAATAAAAAAGGCCGATGATTACTAATCACCAGCCTTTAATTAATACCCTTAAAGTTTAGTATCTACTTTTCTTACTCATACTTGCCATTGCTTCATCGGAAATATTAGTCTTATCAACTTTCAGTTTTCCTTTAGTAGCAATCATATTAGCAGTATCAATACTTTGTAATCTGGAATCTACAGCATCTCGTAATAGAGTAATGTTGATTGTATCATCTTCGGTATACGTATGACAGTCACTTATTAATCCAGCTACCTGTACTTGAGTAAATTCAGATTCTATAATCTGTTCGGTAATTTTAATTAACTCTGGGTCGTCGCGAGTGAAAGTAATTTTACCAGTAGCTTCCCATGAATGTTGTTCATATTCATCTTCAGGGAAATATCCACGTTCACGTGCTTTATTGAAGATAATATTAGTTACTTCACTATGTTCACGTGGGTTCATTACATGTACCACATCATCAAAGCGCTCAGGGCGATTGATAACAGTCATATGTAGTTTTGATGGGTCATTCACTGTGGCGATATAAAAACCAGTCAGGTCTTTATTATTCTTACCGTCTAGATGTTTAAGGAATTCATTAGTAACTTCATCCTTAGTTGTAAACGGAGCAGAGTCAAGGTCATCAAATACAACAATACTATTTTTAAACATTTTGAATATCTTGAACACACTTCTAATACCAGCAGTACTATTTATGCTATCAGGTGATACCCAGAACACGAGACTATCTCTAAACTGATTGATAAGTTTATGCACAGATATTGTTTTACCAACACCCGGCTCACCAACAAGTACTACACCGCGTCGAGTTTCTTCGTCGAGTATTTTACTAATTGCTCTTGAAATTTTAGGAATATCAACATTCGTGATTTCTTCATTG
>Ga0233414_10000565_pt1 | contig 15116 bp, 14 predicted proteins | sample Na_anoxic_10_MG_FD_189020 | JGI IMG/M metagenome (GOLD analysis project Ga0233414, IMG submission 189020) | Seawater microbial communities from Saanich Inlet, British Columbia, Canada - Na_anoxic_10_MG | ecosystem: Environmental > Aquatic > Marine > Inlet | place: Canada: British Columbia... | reverse complement strand
TTCTGATAATTTCACAGCTTCAGTAATTGAGAACCCGCCGCTTTGGATCCGCCTTAATTCTTTAAGGTGGCCACCGCATCCGAGAAATTTTCCTATGTCTGAACAGAGTGTTCGGATATATGTACCTGCTGAGCAGGATATACTAAAATGTATCAACGGCAGATTGATTCCAAGTATTTCAATGTTAAAAATAGTGATACGTCTTGCCGGTTTCTGAACCGGTTTGCCGCTGCGCGCCAGTTTGTAAAGGGGAGTCCCTTTCCATTTCAGTGCCGAATAAACCGGCGGAATTTGCTCAATCGATCCCTCAAACTGGTTAAATACGGACCGTATTTTTATTTCAGAAAATAATACGTTATCACATGTGGATGTTACAATTCCGGTTGAATCCTGCGTGTCTGTTTCAATACCCAGGTGAAGAACAGCCTCATATTTTTTGTTACCGTGCAGTAAAAACCTGGCAAGCTTTGTCGCACGATTGATACAGCATACTAGGATACCTGTTGCAAAAGGATCAAGTGTGCCGGTATGTCCGACTTTTCTTGCCCCAAATATTTTCTTTATACGGGCCACTACCTTGGCCGAGGTTATACCTGCTGGTTTATCAACAAGTAAAATCCCGTTCAATTCAGGCTGCATCTTTTAAGTTATATTTTTTCAGCCAGCTTTAACATTTGTGATGTTATATCAGAAAGCGTGGTTTCAATACTGAATCCGGCGGCAATGAAATGACCACCTCCGCCAAACGATGCTGCAATTGAAGCCACATCAACCGTTCCATCGGAACGGAGACTAACATCAAACCTGTTAAAATTTTTTGATTTTTCTTTGCCGTTCCGGTTTTCCTGTATCAGTGCTGCTACTTTAACATCTTCAATACGTTTTGCGTAATTAATAAGACCGTCTACATCTTCGGCCTGGGTATGTGTTTCATGAAACATGTCTTGTGTCAGTGTCATTATTGACAGTTTGCCGTTATCTGAGATTTCAATAGAGTCAAGGGCCAGATTAAGGAGCTTTATGCGGCCCAAAGAGTATGCTCCATATACATGTTGAGCAATATTATAAGGATCCACGCCCAATCCTACCATTTCCTGACAGATTGAAAAAGCAGCTCTGTTTGTATTTGAAAAGCGGAATGAACCGGTATCGGTCAAGATTCCCGTGTATATTGAAGTGGCAATGGCTTTGTCTAAGGGGACATCCATCTGTTTTATTAGACGGTATACGATTTCCGCGGTGGCACATGCTGAAGTATCTATGAGTTGAAGATGACCAAAGCGGGTATTGGTAATATGATGATCGATGTTGACAGTGATCGGAATCTGTCTAACCGCTGAAACAGCCATCCCGATCCGTTTTAAATTACCGCAATCAAGGATAACGGCAAGATCGTAATTTTCATTTTTTATGTTCCTCACAACACGGTTAACAGCAGGGAGAAAACGGTACACAGCAGGAATTGGACTTTCATTGTATAAAGTTGTTTTTTTATTCAATACATCAAGACAAAGTCCCATGGCAATCAGAGATCCGATTGCATCGCCGTCCGGATTAGTGTGAGTAGCAATTAAAATATGGTTACTATTTTTCAAATAACGTATTATTTGGTCCATTGTCCGCTTTTACAGCCTTCAAAACCTTATCTATGTGTGATCCGTAATCAAAAGATTCATCGAAAAAAAATTTAAGGTCCGGCATATAACGCAAACCTAACTGCCGGGCAAGTGTACGTTTTACATACCCCAGAGCACTTTTAAATCCTTCTACTGCCTCTTCTATGCTTTGTTTGTTGCCGGATGCAACGAAGTATATCCGTGCAGTTCTTAAATCTCGAGACATCCTTACATCTGTAATTCTAGCATTCTCAAGACGAGGATCTTTAACTTTTTTCAGCAATATTTCCGACAGTACTTTCTGTATCTGGCCACCAACTCTGTCAGATCGTGCAAACGGTTTCATAAATTGATGATCTCCATTTCACTGTCTATGATCTCAGCCAGATTCAACTCGTCTGCCAGATTAAAAATCTTGTCTATCTTAGAGTTTATTACCTTTCGATTGTTACCAACCAGGGCAAACCCTATTATTGCTTTTTGATAGATGTCATTTGATCCGACCTCTGCAACCGAAACATTAAAATTGTTACGCAGCCGGCTAATGATCGATTTTACAACCTTCCTTTTGCCTTTTAAAGAACGGCAGTCATGCAACCTGAATGTGATAATACCAAAACCCGCAACCATGATACTCTTACTTATCTCGAGAACGCTTGGCTCTTTTTATGAGTTTTTCACTAATCCTAATCCGTAAAAGCTGGAAAAGTGACTAATAACAAGAAAAGGATAACAACATTCAATCTTCAAGTTCAGGTTTGATCTCCTCAAGGTAGTAACATTCTATTATATCACCAACCTTGATGTCATTATATTTTTGGATGCCGATTCCGCATTCGTAACCGCTTTGGACTTCCTTGACATCGTCTTTGAAATGCCGGAGGGAAGAAATTTTACTGTCATAGCAGACAATCCAATCCCTGAGGACGCGTGCAAGCTGTCCCCGCTCTATTTTCCCCTCGGTGACATAGCAACCTGCGATAGCTCCAACTTTTGGGACGTGGAATACTTCGCGAACCTCAGCTTTACCCAGAATCCGTTCTTCAAAAGTAGAGGACATCATACCGAGTATGGCATCCTTGATGTCTTTTATGATATCATAAATGACATTATAAAAACGTATATCCACATTTTCTTCATGGGCAAGCGCCTGAATTTTAGAAGTGGGACGTACGTTAAAACCTATAACTATGGCATCAGAAACGGTAGCCAGGGAAATATCCGATTCGGTCAATGTGCCGGTGGCTTTGTGGATCACGTTAATTCTTACTTCCTCGTTGGAAAGTTTTGTCAAAGCGTCTCCAATGGCTTCGATAGAACCATGTACATCGGCCTTTATTATGATGTTTAGATCTTTAACCTCGTTTGTCTGTATTTGCTCATAAAGTTTTTCAAGACTTAATCTGCCGGTTTTTGCCAGTTCTTTGGACCTTTGTTTCTGTACTCGATGGGCACTGACCTGCTTGGCATTCTTTTCGTCTGCCAGCGCAAGCAACTCATCTCCGGCATTAGGAACACCTGCAAGTCCGATTATTTCAACCGGCATTGAAGGCCCGGCGGACGTTACCTGGGCTCCCCTGTCGTTCAGTAAGGCTCGTATTTTGCCATAGTGTACGCCACAGACCATCGAATCATGAATCATCAGAGTTCCCTGCTTGACCAGAATCGTGGCAACAGGGCCTCTGCCTGAATCCAGCTTTGCTTCAACCACGTAACCCATGGCAAGCCTATCCGGATTTGCTTTAAGCTCCAATATTTCTGCCTGAAGGAGAACCATTTCAAGCAGATCATCAATTCCCTGCTTCTTCTTGGCAGAAACCTGGACAAAAATAGTATCACCGCCCCAATCCTCAGGAACAAGGCCTGCATCTGCAAGTTCACGCTGAACGCGTTCAGGATCAGCATTGTCTTTGTCTATCTTATTAATTGCAACGATGATCGGGACTTTTGCGGCTTTGGAGTGGTTTATCGCCTCAATGGTCTGCGGCATGACGCCATCATCGGCAGCAACAACCAGAATTACCAAGTCCGTTACCCTGGCGCCACGGGCACGCATTTCAGTAAACGCTTCATGGCCCGGCGTATCCAGAAATACAATCTGGCCTTTATCTGTGGATACATAGTAGGCGCCGATATGTTGCGTGATTCCACCAGCTTCATTTTCCGTGACTTTGGTTTTTCTTATTACATCAAGAAGAGATGTTTTACCATGATCCACATGTCCCATAATAGTTACCACCGGCGGCCTAGCTATGAGCTTATCCGGATCATCCTTTTCTATATTTAAAACAGCTTCTTCCTCAAAAGAGGCTTTTTCCAGTTCGTAATCGAATTCTGCGGCAACAAGAACGGCGGTATCAAAGTCTATGGCCTGGTTAACAGTTGTCATAACACCTAAATCCATCAGCTTTTTGATAATTTCTCCGGCTTTGATTCCCATACGTTTTGCCAGATCAGACAGGGCAATGACCTCATCAATTTTTATTCTACGTTTGATGGCTTTAGGTGTAGTTATCAAGGGCTTTTGTTTTACAAGAGTCGGTTTAGCCTTTGCAATCTTACGTCCCTTACGAATCCGATGCCCCTTGACATAAAGATCGGCCCCTTCAACAACCTCTTTCTTCCGGAAGGAGATTTTCTTTTTGAAAAACTTTTTATCCCTTACAGCTTCGTCGGGCTTTTTTGTCCATTTCTTCTTTTTCTTTATGTCTTTTACAGGCACATCTTTCCGGGGTGTTTTGCTTTCTGGCACATCTTTTTTCGGTGTAGGTGTTTTTGCTACCTTCTTTTTGAGTTTGTGAACCCGGTCTTTTTCGATCTTGGGCGCTTTTTTCTCAGGGGGTGGTGTTACGGGCAGTTTTATAATCTTTGCCGGAGCATCTTTTTTAACCTTTTTGGCGGCCTTTTTCTTTTTTAATTTCTTTAAAACGGCGGGTTCCTTAAGTTTTGATTCGGCCGGCTTTTTGATTTTGGGCTTTTCTTTCGAAAGAATGGTTTGTACAACGGCTCCATCAGGTGCGTCATCCTTGGCTGGAGCATCTTTTTTGCGAGGCTCTTCCGGTTCAATAGCCGTCTCTACCTGAACAGGCTCTTGCCGCACACGTTTTTTACGTCTTCTGATAATCGTCGGTTTTATACGCTTTTCATCAACCTCTTTTTTTGGTGAGCCAAGCAAATTCTTTTTTATCCTGGTTAATGTCTCATCATCTAGAGAACTCATATGGCTTTTTACATCAATATCCATATTCCGTATCTTTTCAAGCAGTGCCTTATTTGTTACGTTAAGATCTCTGGCAAGTTCATATATTCTAATCTTTGCCATCCATTCCCCTTAGTAAAGTTTGAAGTTTAAAGTGATCTAAAGTTAAATTAGTAGCTTAAGCTCACTATTCCATTACTGCAACATTTCTCCGCAATCTTGCTGGATGGAGCACAGTTTAGCCAAGTTCACAAATTATCCGTCATTTTCTACCGCATTATCAGGTGATGAGGAATGGTCTGGCGTATCCTCATCATTCGGCAAAGCTTCATTTGATATTTCATCGATTTCGTCTGTGCTTGCCATATATTTTTTTGCGGTTTCGATAAGTTGTATGGCTTTTTCTTCGGCAATGCCCCTGATCTGAATCAGATCTTCTATGGAAGAATTGCCGAGTTCCTCAGCAGAAAAAAATCCCTTTTCATACAAAGCATCCGCCATACTAATTCCAATGCCTGGCAATGAAACCAGAGAGTTGTAGCCGTCCTGCATGGCTTCACTGTATCGTGTTTCACTGATGACATCAAGATGCCATTTTGTAAGTTTTGAGGCCAGACGCACATTCTGCCCTTTTTTCCCGATGGCTATTGAAAGAAATTCGTCAGGTACAATGACTTCCATGGAAAGATTCTCTTCATCGATAATCACTCTGGATATTTCAGCAGGTGCAAGTGCATTGCATACAAATTTTGCAGGATCAATATGCCAGGATATAATATCTATTTTTTCACCTCTCAGTTCCTGAACAACGTTCTGCACGCGACTTCCTTTCATCCCTACACAGGCACCAACCGGGTCTACATCAGAATCGTTTGAAGTCACTGAAAATTTTGCACGGATTCCGGGTTCACGGGCTACACCCATAATGGTTACGATACCTTCGCTGATTTCCGGAACTTCTGTTTTGAAAAGACAGGCCAGAAAATCAGGATGTGTTCTTGAAAGAATAATTTGCGGGCCGCGAGTTTCATGAAGTACATCCATTATATATGCCCTGATACGATCACCACGTCGATACGATTCTTTAGGAACCTGCTCTCGCGTCGGAAGCATACCCTCGGTCTGCCCTAAATTAACAATAATGTCGTTACGGTCAAAACGCTGTACAATTCCGTTTATGGTTTCACCTTTTCGACCGATAAAACTTGAATAAACAGCATCCCTTTCCGCGTCTTTCATTTTCTGTATAATAACCTGTTTGGCCGACTGTGCGGCTATGCGTCCGAAAGTGGACGTATCCATTTTTGTGCCGAGGCTGTCACCGATTTCGCATTCCGGATCCAGCTTGCGTCCTTCTTCAAGGCTTATTTGGATGTCAGGCTCTGTAATCTCTTCAGTCACATATTTAAACTGGAATACTTCAATTTCACCTGTTGCGTCATTGTATTGAACTTCAATATCTACTTTGGTTCCAAACTTTTTTCTCGCGGCAGATTCCAAAGCCTCCTCAAGTGCCTTGATAAGCACCTCGCGATTAATACCCTTGTCTCGACTAACCTGTTCAATGACACGCTTTATATCTGCTATAAACATCCGTTTATCCTCGATATACTAAATATCAACTGTTGTTTGAATTATACCTTAATTGCTCAATTAGGGTTGTACACTCGGGCTAATCAGCAAGTCGCGCCATCATAATTTCCTGATAAGGAATACATGCTGTTTTGCCATCGACCGATAGTTTTACAATCTCTTCAAATATGCCTATAAGGACACCGTTGAATTTTTTTTGGCCTTCAACAGGTTGAGCGGTTCTAATTTTTACACGGCTTCCTTTGAATCTATCAAAGTCAAGCCTTTTCCCCAAAGGGCGATTCGGTCCCGGCGATGAGACCTCCAGACGGTATGGTTCCGTATTTTCGAGATATACATCCAAAAGGTCGCTCGATTGGCGGCTTATATGCACGCAGTCATCGAGGGTAACGCCCCCGGGTCTGTCTATAAAAAGGCGAAGAATTCTCCCGCCTGCTTCCCGTTGATATTCAAGGTGGACCAACTCCAACCCCTCGCTTTCACACAACGATTCTATTAAATCTCTTGCCTGTGCAACAATTTTTGCCTTATTTGTCGGAGACCGGTTTTTATGTCTCTGGGTTTTGACCCTGGATTTTAGTCTTTTATTTACTTTTTTTCTTTGACTTTTCAATGGTCTATCTTTTGATGAATTTGACTATTTAGTGTCCATCCATAAACGGCATCTTTCGGCCCCCGGCGGCGTCCTCGCTTGTTTTCAATCCTCGAAATAGCGCGCTATGCCTGCGGTTGAAAACTCGCTCGGGCCTTGCCGGAAACCAAAATCTACCATTTCTGGATGAACACTATTTAGAAATTCATCAAATTGTTCCCCACAAAAAAATAAAAACGGGCTTTCGCCCGTTTCTTCTAATACAGGTAGATCTTTTAGTGGATCGAGAGACTTTATCTGTTCATGTAGATAACCATAAGGAAAAAATTAACTCCAAACCACACATACATAGCCAAAATCTACGCTTAGATAAAAGACCATTGAAAAACGCCCCTTTTTGCTCAATTCCGGTGTCAGACTTAAATTTTAATCCTTAAAATACTAAATGTATTCCTGTGGTTAAAATTTTCGCCTTCCTTGGCCTTGAACAAAATTGAACATTTTTCAAAGGTCTCATAACCTTATATATTAAACAAGGCGAACATCCAATGGAGCGGGCAACGAGATTTGAACTCGCGACTCCAAGCTTGGGAAGCTTGTACTCTACCACTGAGTTATGCCCGCGCGTGGATTTGTAAGATATTAAAAAAAAAATCCCTTGTCAATATAATTCAACAATAAATCCTAAATTCTGCTTTATATGTTTTGAAAAAAGATAATGAAAATTTTAGGTAAATTTTGAATGTGGGAATAGAATTCGGATTAGCTTATAAGATTGCGTATGTTTTTGAGTTCCATATGGATTTCATCGAGTGTGATGGTTGAAGATTTTTCTTTTTTTTCATCCGGTTTGATTTTTAAATGCTGCCTGGCCCCCTGAATTGTAAATTTCTTTTCATACAAAAGATGTTTTATCTTTAGAATCAGCTCAATGTCACTTTTTCTATACAGCCTCTGGCCCGAAGCGGACCGTTTGGGATTTATCTTCTTGAACTCAGCCTCCCAAAACCTCAAAACATATGCCGGGACCCCAACAATTGCACTTACTTCTCCAACCTTGAAGTAAAGTTTGTCTGGCAGCTCTTTTTGATAAGAAGTGTGGTTTTGCATTTTTTTAACCTACAGCTTTTAAAAGGTTTGCAACAGATTAGTCCTTTGAAACAAGTCGATTTCAAACGGGCGGTAATATTTTCAAAAAGCTGACGTGTTATAAAGGTTATACGTTCGGCAGGGTTGCATCAACCTTTTTCAAAAGCTTGTCCGCAATGCTTTTATGAAGATTATTTACCCTGTTATCTTCCAAGGTTTCACTGGAAGATCTGTAGGTTATTCTAAATGAGATGCTTTTTCTCCCTGCAGGAATTGGATCACCCTCAAAAACATCAAACAGGTATAAGTTTTCCACCAGCTCTTCATTTAAATCAATAACGCTTTGAAGGATTTTATTTGCTTCAATATCCTTATTAACAATCAGAGTAATATCCCTTGATGTGGCTGGGAACTTCGGAATTGGCGATACAGATTTAATGTCCGGCATGTAATTCCTAAGTTTATCAAAATTTAATTCAAAAATAAAGGCCGTTTGCTTTAAATCATAATTACTAAGCACTTTAGGATGTAATTCTCCGACAAGGCCTATGAATTCGTTTTTAATAATAACCTGGGCCGTAAATCCGGGTTTTGTATAAAAACAGGATGCCGGCGGCATGCGGGTAAAGTCTGTTTTAAGGATGCCCAGATTCCCTAAAAGTTCTTCAATAACGCCTTTTAAATCATAAAAATCACAATTGAACTCCTTGGAAAACCAAACCGTATCGACTCTTTTTCCTGTCCAGAGGCCTGCCATCATTTCAACTTCATCAGGCAGACTATCTTTTTGGCCTGTGTTAAAAAAGACATTGCCGATTTCAAATAGCTTAAGGTTTCTGTTCTGAACCGATATATTGTACTTCATTGTTTCAAGAAGACCGGGTATAAGAGACGTTCGCATTACCGACTGCTCTTCAGACAGAGGGTTTAATACATCTACGACCTGTCTTTTTTTGTCATCCGGTTCAAGATTGAGGCGGTCACATGATAGTTTGCTGATAAAACTATAATTTATTGCTTCATTAAACCCCAACCCGGTCATCAGGCATTTAATTCGATTCCGTGATTCGATCTTTTTTGATGGACGCCTGCCTTCAGCAGGTATCAGCGGGAAGGTTGTTTTGATATTGTTATAACCGAATAAACGTGCAATTTCTTCTGTAATGTCTTCAAATCTGGTTATATCGACTCTACAGGATGGTGGAATAACCTGAAGTCTGTCATTGCCGGTCTTATCAACTTTGAATTCAATCGATTTCAAGTGGTTTTCAATATCCTTTATATCCAAACAAGTGCCCAGCCGGCGGTTTAACTCCGTTACGCTAAAATCAATTATCTTTTCAGGAAAAGTGTTTTGATATTCATCGATTGTACCTTTAATAAGTTTACCCCCACCGATTTCAGCAATGAGCTGCGTTGCTCGATTTATTGCGGTAATGGTTCCATTGGGATCCACGCCACGTTCGAAACGGTGTGAGGCATCTGTAATTAACCCCGTTTTTTTTGAAGTCTTTCGGATGCAAACCGGATCAAAATATGCGCTTTCAAGAAGAATTTTTGTTGTGGAGTCTTCAATTTCGGAATTCAATCCTCCCATAACCCCCGCAAGGGCGACCGGTTTCTTACCGTCGCAAATCATAAGCATTTCCGGGTCAAGGCGGCGTTCTTTCCCATCAAGAGTGATAAAGGTTTCACCTTCCCTGGCGGTTCGCACCACAATACGGTTTTCGGCAAGGTGGTCAAAGTCAAAGGCATGAAGCGGTTGTCCGCTTTCCATCAATACAAAATTGGTTATATCGACAATATTGTTAATCGGTTTCAAACCCACTGAAACCAAGCGATCCTGAAGCCAGAAAGGAGACGGTCCAACAGTAATATCGAAAACAAGGCTGGCAGCGTATCGTGGACAAAGTTCAGGAGCCATTATGGTTATAGAGGTATAGTCTGAAATGTCATCAAACGATTCCGGCAGACAAATTTTAGGGTAAGTCACCTTTTTTTTCTCAAATGCCGCAATTTCGCGAGCCGTTCCAATTATACTAAGGCAGTCCGGTCTGTTTGGAGTCAGGTCAATTTCAAACACAGGATCTGACAAGCCAAGGGCCTTGTTAAGCGGAAAACCCACCGAATAGTTAGGACCAAGTTCCATGATGCCGTCACTATTGGCACTGAGACCAAGTTCGATCTCGCTACAGAGCATCCCTTCTGAAATCTCCCCCCGGATTATACTTTTTTCAAGGATCGTTCCTTTTGGGAAACAGGTTCCGGGCATGGCACAGGGCGCAAGCATATCATTTTTGACATTTGGAGCACCACAAACAACAGTTATGATGCGGTCACCGATATCGACTCTGCAGAGTTTCAACTTATCGGCACTCGGATGGGGATCAATCTTGGCTAACCGGCCGATGACAACACTGTTTAAATAATCATAACGGTCTGAAACTGCTTCAACTTCAAGACCGGCCATGGTGAGGGCATCGGCCAAATCGTTAACATTTATACCAACGTCAATGTATTCTTTTAACCAGCTTAAACTGACCTTCATGTTAAAACTGCCTTAAAAATCTTAGATCATTTTCAAAATACCTACGAATGTCATCAATTCCGTATTTCAGCATGGCAATCCGTTCCACGCCCATGCCGAAAGCAAAACCGGTATAACAGGTCGTATCGTATCCGACGTTTTCAAACACTGCGGGGTGAACCATGCCCGCGCCTATAACTTCAAGCCATCCGGTATGTGAGCATACTCTGCATCCATCCCCTTTACATATAACACATCTAATATCGACTTCAGCACTCGGTTCTGTAAAAGGAAAAAAGCTGGGCCGGAATCTGAGACTGGTCTCCGGGTCGAATATCTGGTGAACAAATGTGGTCAAGACTCCCTTAAGGTCACCGAATGATACATTTTCATCGACCAGAAGCCCTTCAATCTGGTGAAACATTGGTGTGTGCGTTAAATCGGAGTCACAGCGGTATACCTTACCGGGTGCAATAATTCTTACCGGAGGTTTCTGCTTTTCCATTATTCGGGGTTGAGTAGGGGAGGTATGAGTACGAAGGACAATGTTGTCTGATATATAAAATGTGTCCTGCATATCTCTTGCAGGGTGATTTTTAGGGATATTAAGGGCTTCAAAGTTGTAATAATCTGTTTCAACCTCAGGCCCTTCAGCAACATCAAATCCCATACGTATAAAAATATCGCATATTTGTTGAGTAATCTGGGTAATTGGATGCAACGATCCTTGACGGGTGACTTTTCCGGGCAGCGAGACATCAATCCGGTTGTCTGTTTCATAAGACGGAGTTTCAAGTCGCTTTAAGGCTTTTTTGAATAACTCATCAAGGGTTTTTTTTGTTTGGTTTGCCTTTTTCCCTGCTTCTGATCTGCTTTCCTTTGGCAGGTTTGAAATATTCCTTAAATATTGAGTAACCGCGCCCTTTCGACCCAGATACCTGACCGAAAGGGCTTTGATGCTTTCACTATCAGAAGCAGCTTCAAGTTCCTTCAGAGCCTCTTCTTTGATTTGCTCTATTGTTTTTTCCAACTTTTCGCTCTGTCAATTGAATCATAGCTGTTCCGATGTCAGATTTGCGATTTGAGCAAATCCTGATGGATCAGATATTGCTAATTCAGCTAGAACTTTTCGGTCCAGATTAATACCGGCAAGTTTTAATCCGTGTATGAATTTACTGTAAGATAGGTTGTTCATTCGTGCCGCTGCGTTAATTCTTGTTATCCAGAGTCTCCGGAAATCACGCTTGCGTGCCTTACGATCCCGATAAGCATACATAAGCGCCTTATCTACAGCGTCAGCTGCGGTACGAAATAATTTGCTACGGCCTCCACGATGCCCTTTTGCCAACTTTAAAATTTTTTTTCGACGTCTTTTTGCTTTAAAACCTCTTTTGACTCGCATCAATCTTCTCCTAAATATTCTGATTCAGTAATTCGCTGACGTATGCTCTATCCATTGGGAAGGAGGAGCCTGACCATCTTTTTGTCGGATTTTTTGATGAGTTGACTCTGCCGTAACGCACGTTTTCGTTTAGTGGTTTTTTTTGTTAAAATATGACTTGCATGTGATTTTGCAAAGACGAATTTGCCTGTACCTGTTTTTTTAAAACGCTTTGCAGCAGCTCTATTTGTTTTTATTTTTGGCATGATATCTTCTCCATTATTTAAAACCTAAATTGAGCGATTTTTTACTCGATCTGCACCGATCTATTGCGCATCAAGGATCCCCGAAAATCCTCGACATATCCACGGGTATGCCTGCGGTTTTCGCGAACCCTTATGCATCAAGATATCAGCACAGCTCTTCGCAAAAAATCGCTCAACTTAGGTAAAACATAGATGGCGTGAGCCACAGACATATGCAAGCCCACGCCATCTTTATGAAAAAATAAGTAAAAATACTTTTATTAATAAATTGAGTTGGTTTAAATCCTCCTTGTTATTGAGAACTTATCACCGAACCAATTATGATGAATTCATTAAAAGTCGAATTCATCGATATTGTTTGAACACAATTAATTTATTGATTGTTTTGGCGATAGGACCATAATCATTGTGCGACCTTCAAATTTGGGCTGCTGTTCAACCGATGAAATTTCTTCAGTTTCTTGAACAACCCTTTCGAGCAAATTCCGACCCAGCTGAGAAAGCGCAATCTCACGTCCTCTGAAAATAACCGTTACCTTGACCTTGTCCTTTCTTTCAATGAACTTTTTGATATGACCGATTTTAGTCTTAAGATCATGTTCATCGGTCTTTGGGCGTAACTTTATTTCCTTTAGCTGAAATGTGGCCTGCTTCTTTTTTGCTTCCTGTTTCTTTTTGGTCTGTTCATATTTATACCGCCCGTAATCCATTATTTTGCAGACAGGAGGATTGGCATTGGGAGAAACTTCCACCAAGTCAAGACCAAAATCATTGGCAACAGCAATTGCCTTGTAAGTAGGAATAACGCCGATTTGATTGCCGTCAGGATCTATTACCCGGACCTCTTTTGCCCTTATATTTCTATTAATGTTAATTTTACTTGATCTGTTTGCCCTACTTGTACGTCTTGGTATAGCTATGCTTTCACCTCCTGAGCCGTGAATTATTGCCAATACTTCCAATATGGAATTGCCGAACACTCTATTTTAGCGCGTATTCCATATTGTGAGTCATCAATCTAAAGTGAATCTTGAAATATATAACAACATTAATAAATGCAAGAAAAAAATGCAAGTGAATAAATCCAGATATAAATCACAAAGCGACTTTATGCAATGTCCGGCGACGGACTTAAAAAAAGAAATTTCCATGTTGTTTACGATCCTTTGGGTTCCTATAATTTCCAAAATGGTTTTACTGGCTGAGAGTATATCCGGCTAACAGGCTTCCCCGCCAGTAAGAATTTTTTGGATTTTTAAAAAAAGCCTTGAAAAGTTTCAGGCTCTCTTTGCGCAAAATGCTCGGCACAATTAAAATCCGACAATCTTTATAAAGCGGATTCAGTTTGGTCAAATCACAGCTTGTGCCTCCCCCCATTACGTCTTCATAGGCATAAACGATTTCACTGATACCGCTTAGAATCATTGCGCCCAGGCACATAATACATGGTTCCAGAGTTGTAAAAAGGACGACTCTGTTTTTATCAATACTTATCTTCAAATCGGTCAGTTGTTTTAATGCCATGATTTCAGCATGGTCAATTTCATTTGGGAAATGCCCTGATGTACCTTTTCTGGAACCGGTTGCCAAAATCCTGTCCCCATGTACAATTACACAGCCTACCGGGAATTCCCCCAAAGACAAAGCTTTTCTTGCCTGTTCCAGGGCCTTTTCCATGAAGTGTTTATAATCCATGTCATTCTCTGAGCTTTTTTGTTCTAAAATAGAGATATTATTCCTTAAAGGGCGATTTTACAATTTGCATCTGCTGTCATCGCACATACAGCTTCCATCGACCTCAAAAGCATAAATAATTTTAGATTCCATTTCAGCCTGTTTGGGTGAGATAGGATCAAAATGCATATTGGCAATCTTGTCAATGAGTTCAACTTTTTCAGGTATAGATTTAATACCCATTGAAATTACCTTGCCGGTAGCTCCTTCGAGAATGTCCGCATCTTCACCGTTTGTTACAACAACCAACGGCACCTGATAAGGGGCCGCAAGTCTCGAAGCAGCCAGCGCAGGACGATGCCGGGTTACCAGAGAACCGGGACCATATTTTAGAATAATACAAATTTTGCCTGTAAGTTTAATGGTATAATCTATATTTAAAACAGCTTTCTTGTTAGCGGCTGTTATAAAAAGTTTACGGCCGGGTTCGATCTCTTTTTTAAGATATCCTTTATGTTCCACAAGAAGGTGAGCCAGTTTCTGTCTGTATCTTTCGTCATGAGTGTCCTCGATTGTTTCACCGGTAATAAAATCGACCAGTTCGCCGAGTATGAGATGATGTCCTTGTGTATTTTTCAACGTTCTCAACCTTCTCTAAGCCTGATCCCTTAAGTTTTCGCGATTTGCCATCTGGTCGTCTCAACTCCCGAAATTGTAAACTTTTTCAGAAAATACATAAAATTCAATTAAAACTAAAAAAACATAAGACAAGATTTTCAGGATGTAAAGTTTCAAATATTCCTTTACAATTAATTCTTCCTATGAATAACTGCCATCATATGAATATCCGTGAAAAATTTGAAAAACGTGAAAAAGGCTTTATATCTCCGTTCGGATGTTTAAGCGCCGAATCCAGAGGACGCATGAAAAAGGAAGACCCTTGTCCTATCCGAACCGCTTTTCAGGTGGACAGGGACCGGATTGTTTATTCAAATGCCTTCAGACGCTTAAAGTATAAAACCCAGGTTTTTTTGTCTCCTCTGGGCGACGAGTACAGAACCCGTCTTACCCATACACTTGAAGTGTCTGAAATAGCAAGAACAATAGCACGCGCCATGCGTCTTAACGAAGATTTAACCGAAGCCATAGCCTTAGGCCATGACTTGGGGCATACCCCGT
>Ga0233414_10000564_pt1 | contig 15125 bp, 18 predicted proteins | sample Na_anoxic_10_MG_FD_189020 | JGI IMG/M metagenome (GOLD analysis project Ga0233414, IMG submission 189020) | Seawater microbial communities from Saanich Inlet, British Columbia, Canada - Na_anoxic_10_MG | ecosystem: Environmental > Aquatic > Marine > Inlet | place: Canada: British Columbia... | reverse complement strand
TTGTAGCAAGTTATCTTTCAAAGAATCGAAATATGATTTTTATAGACACAGAGGACTAACTGAAAACTAAGGAAAATGCGTGGATCAAAAAGGTACCTTAATTTTCGAAATGAAAATTCATGATAAATATTCCACATATCTTCTTAAAAACGACTTTATTTAAGTTTAAAGATATTCTTGGCCCTATTTGGGCCCCTAAAAATGCACATAACAGTACAATCAATAACTCTGCACTAAAGTTAAAAGCTAAACTATGAGAAACAATTCTCCCTATCCATCCAGAGAATGCAGCCAGCACTATAATTGCTGAAGACGTACCAACAGCTACTTGAGCAGATACCTTTAAAATGCCTACCATTAAAGGGATATCAAACACACCTCCTGCTACACCAGCCATACCAGCAAATAATCCAATTACTAAGGCCAAGGGCGATACAATTATAGGCGAAGCACTATACTGTTTATCAGCATCCAATCTCTGGAATGTATTGTATATTTTGCTGAAAGAAGAATAGTTGTAAAAAGGGAACGACATCAAGATTCCTGCAAAAAAAAGCGTGATACCAAACACAATCTTCAAAAAATCCACTGGTGCGCATTTGAGCAAAAAACCAGTTATAAAAATTGAGGTTGCTAAAGGAATACCTAAATACCCTAGCAATTTCCAATCGATCAGTTTTTTTTGGTGATACGTAATCATTGCGGAGAAAGAAGTTACAAGAATACATAAAAAACTCAAGGTAGATGCCTCTTTAAAACTATCAAAAAATAACAGAAAAAGAGGCATAAAAAACAGTCCTCCTCCCATCCCGAACATCGAAAAAACCAATGCTATAAAAAATACACTTATTGCAATAAGCATAAAATCATCTCAATTATGCATAATAAATTTTCTACAAACCCGATAGAATTTCTGTTCTAATATTTCAAGATCTGAAGCTCAGTTCTAACACGCCTCTGTTCCACGTTATCCCTTCTTGATTCTTTCCAAAAAATCGCGTGCCTTTTTTAATGAGTGTCACATTTTACTCTCTAGAAACAATAGTAATACCCACAAATCGGGTGAGGCTAGATCAAGACTGAAATGACGAACAGCAAAGAAAGAACAGTTTTGATTAACAGCAGGCCCTTTCGTTTCCCGAGTTTTCGGATCAAAACTACGGTAAAACCGGCAAAGCATCCTGCCAGGAGCCCACACATATGGCCCATGCTATAGGTATAAGAGCTCGGGTTTATGAGAATGTATATGCCGATGATACCTACAATGATAAGCATGATTTTTAACATCTTAAGAGTCTCTTTCAAGAGAAGAAGAGAAAAAAAGGTGGCGAAAAGGGGAAAGGTATAAAAAAGCACCATAGCATTTGAAAGGGGGATCATTACAATTGATTTGAGGAGAAAGAAGAAGGCAAATGTCCCAGTAAGTCCCCTTAACAAAAGAACCCGAATAGAGTTACCTATGAGAGACTGCCCACTTGATTTAAGCATGGGCCAGAGCATGAGTGCACCTAACAGAAAGCGAACGAAAGCGATTTGAATTATCCCAAGGGGCGGAGATATAAACTTTATGATAATATCAGTAATGGCGTAAAACAACGCTGATAAAACCATTACCGTAAATCCGCTTTCCAAAAATATCCTAAACATCATTGCCATCTCAATCTTTCGGTGTCAAACAAAACAAAGCTATGCATAACACTCGTACCACCATGAGTTACCTCTATCCTGATCTGCCAGAATAGCTTTTTCCAGAGGTCTCACTTTATGAGGAATTGCCGTGCTCTCTAAACCTTCCATCCTTCAAGGTTAACACATGGTCTGAAATCCTTCTTGTCAAATCCGCATAATGGGAGACAATGATAAGGGTGCATCTTTTCTTAAGACCTTCCAGCAGTTCTTCAATCTTTAACCCTGCTTCTATGTCCAGTGATGATGTAGGTTCATCAAGCAGGAGAACATCTGGTTGTGTAATCATGGCTCTGGCGATGCACAGCCTTTGCTGTTGCCCCCCGGAAAGTTTCAGGGCAGAATCCTCTAATCTGTCCTTCACTTCATCCCATAAAATGGCATCTTTCAATACCTCTTCCACCTTCTCCTTAATATATTTTCTGTCCTTAACACCGGATAGTCTCAATGGAAAGGCAACATTCTTAAAAATGCTCATTGGTAGGGGATTTGGGACCTGAAACACAATTCCTATCTTTTTCCTCAGTGCAGGAAGAGATAAACTATGAATGTCGAGATATCTGCCGTTTAGTTTAATCTCCACCTTACCCTCAACCCTGCAGTTGGGGATTAATTCATAAAGCCGGTTCAGCACCATTAAGAATGTGGTTTTACCCACTCCGGAGGGACCAATAATAGTAGTAATTGCATTTTCTTCAAACGCCCCTTTACACCCTTTTAAGACCATCTTTTGCTGATAATAACAATTTAATCTTTCTATTTTAATCTTTGTCTCTTTCATAAGTATAACTTTTCTATGTGTGTGTGGCAAATCGAATTGCCACCTTCCTTTTTAATATGTTGGATAGGGTGAAGAGAAAAACACAGATTCCAAGCAGAATTATGGATGCCCCAAACCCCTTCATTAGCTCTTCCTGAGAATTATAATCCGAGGAGATATAAAAGATATAGAAGGGAATGGCCTCATATTGGGAAAGCACCGATGTGGGAATCCCTGCCATGGCTACTGCCCCTGTTAACATGATGACTGCTGTATCCTCTGCGCATCTCCCTATTGCCAGGATGATGCCGCTGATGATACTGGAAAGATTATAGGGGATCAATATGAATAAGATGTTTTGCAGCCTGGAGGCACCCAGAGCGAGGCCCGTGGTTTTGATGGAAAATGGTAAATTACCCAGAGATTGCTCTGTGGTTCTTATAATATAGGGAAGGACAAGGCAGGCCAGGGCCAGACTTGAGATGAGAAAACAGGGGTAAATATGCTCGGATAGGTGTCTGTGGAGGAAGATAGAAATGGCAAATCCGAAAAGGCCCACTAAGATAGAAGGTATCCCAGCCAGGACATCAAGTAAAAAATTGAATATCGGTTTCCACTTCGAGTCACAGTATTCAGCAAGATAGATGCCGCTGGCAACCCCAACAGGGATAGCCCAGATAATGGAGGTGATGATCAAAAGGATCGTGCCTGCTATTGCAGGAAAGAGACCATCAACTACCGCCTTTTTCAATAGAAGTGCATCCAGTGGGCTCGTTTCCCCGAATATCATGGATGGATTCAGGGCAGGGATACCTTTATAGAGTAAAAAAGATAGAAGTACCCCTATAGCACCAATAAGGATTATCCCTGTTATCCAGCTAAAGATGGTAATCCCATATTCTGTTAAACGATTCATCTCTCCCTTAAAATTTCAAAATACCCCAACAATCTCAGGGCAAGTACAATTAGCATAGTAAAGACAAAGAGTATCAGCCCGCAGACGAATATGGATTTGAACTCCGGGCTCTCATAGTCGCTTGCGATGATCAGTGCTATATGGGCGGTCAATGTCCTGGCAGCATCAGATAGCCCCTTAGGGATCTGGAGTGCATTGCCTGCAATCATAAGAGAAATCAGGGTATCCCCTACAGCCCTTCCAGCGGCCAGGACCAATCCTGAGATTATCCCCTTCCATGCCGATGGGATGATGACATAAATCAGCTTTTGTACCGGGGTAGCTCCCAGGGCCTCTGCAGCATTGAGGTAGTTTTTTGGCACAGAATTGAAGGCATCCGTTAAAAACAGCACAATTGTAGGAAGAATAAGCAGCGCCAGCATTATAGAAGCGCTTAATACACACATCCCTGTTCCTTTTTGAAAAATCTCCCTCACGAGCGGTACCAGCAGAAATATAGCCACAAATGAATAAACGACGGTAGGAATGCCTGTCATAAACTCCACGAGTTTTCTCAGGAATCTTCCGAAATTCCGTTGAGAAAAGACGCTGATAAGGGCTGAACACCCTATTCCAAAGGGTGTGGCAATAAGGATAGCAAAAGAGGCGATGATCACTGTGCCGACCATCATAGGGAGCACGCCAAACTTGCCTTCATAGGGATTCCATCCCAGCCTGAGAAATTCAACGATTTTTCCTCCTCTGAAAAGTGGCAGACTGAACAGGAACATGAAAGAGAGGATAAATATAGTAATAGAGGCACTGAGTAAGGCACTGAAAAGGAACCCCTTTTCGGCAAGTTTTTCTATGGAAGATTTCATTATCTGACCGGAATAAAACCTTTTTCTGCTACGATCTTTTGTCCCTCTTTGCTCAGGATATAATCTATAAAAAGCCTTGTTAACCCGGAAGGCTCCCCCTTGGTGTTCATATAGAGTCCCCTGGAAATTTTATAATTTCCCTTACGAACATTCTCAAGGGTAGGAAAAACGCCATCTAAAGAGACAGGGGCCACCGTATCGTCTAAATAGCCTACAGAGATGTAGCCAATTCCATAAGGATCTCTGCTAATGGCTGACTTCATAGCCCCGTGGGATTTTACAAAATTGGCGGTTTTGGCTATTTCGCCTTTTTTCAATGCCTTCTTCCAGAATACCTTCCGGGTACCGCTGGAAGCATCCCGGGTATAAACATTAGTTTCTCTATTTTTCCATCCAAGCTCTTTCCAATTATTCAGCTTTCCGGAAAAGATATCTATGATCTCGGTTTTTTTCATTCTGATTAGAGGGTTTTCTGGATTAACAACAACGGCAATTCCATCTATGGCGAATCGGAACATCTTCAGACCATATCTTTTTATTTCATCCTCCGTTGCCTTTCTTCCTGAATCACCTATATCTACCAGGCCTTCTCCGACCTGCTTGATTCCCACGCCAGAGCCACCTCCGGCAATAGTGATCTTAATATTGCGGTTCATGCGCATAATCCTCTTTGCCACCTCTTTCATTACTGGAATGTGGGCTGTGCCTCCAGCGATCCTGAGTGTTCCTTTCACACCCAGAAATGGATCTAAATCACTTGCAATAACGAGGGGAGTTCCAGCCAGCCAAAAAGCAAAAATGCTAATAAGTAAAGCCACATTCAATTTGACTCTCATAGTTATCTCTCCTTTCCTATATCTATTGGTTTTGCAAATACCTGTTTGTCACTGGCGCGCCCAGCACCTCTGCCCCCAGACTTTATCTTAAACGTCTCGGAAATTTTATCCCGCCGGAGGCGGGAAAAACATAGGTCTTTTAGCGTCTTTTATTTTATGTCCCCCACATGGATTAATGGCCTGCCCTGGCGCGACTTTTCTGGAGCATTATGATGCCGCTGTAATACCTCGGGAGTATAATCTATATACCTCAATTATTGCATGCCAGGTCTGGGCCAGGGAGTGTTGGAGTTCTGGAACAGTGGGTAGTAAGAGCAGCAAAATTATTTTTCCCTATAAATCCATAACTCCATTCCTCCATTACTCCAATTGCGAAGCGTAGCGGAGCCAAATTCAATGGCATATAAGACAGACTGAAAAATAATTGGAAAATGATGATAATTAGAAATGGAAGGAAGTTGATTTTTCGGCCTGTCCCTGCCTACCGAACCCGGATAGAATTATTTATTGTGCGTCAGGTATACCCAGTTAGAAAGTTTGGACAGGTATTTAGACCATACCCAAACTTATTGATTTTTTCACCCTGCCATAGATGGCTAAGCCTTTTTTGTAATGGGGTAAAGCCAAAAAATTGATACATAGACAAGTTCCTTATGGTAGGAAGTATTTCATTATCTTCTCCTTCAGGACTATTGTTTTTAAATTTCTTGAATATGTCAAATTCATAATAGTTATAATGCTTTGTTGATTATAACAGAAATTTATGGTAATTATTCCCGACAGTTCATCAGGAAATAGCTTTTGGACGCAGATAGAAACAGATTATCAATCCCGATTTCATCGGGATTAAATATTTTAAGAAAATAATTTTCTGCGGATATCTGCGAGAATCTGCGTCCTACTTCTATTAAAGCGGGTTTTATTATGAGTTATGATCAATTCAAAAATGTTACCATTCAACAGATGGAATCCCTGATCTATCTGGTTAAGGAGGGAAGCTTCAGCCGTGCTGCTAAACGGGTGTTTCTAACCCAGCCATCCCTTACCAAACACATTAAAAACTTGGAAGATTCGATAAATGCCAGGATTGTCAACAGAGAAAATATGGGAATATCTTTAACCCCTGAGGGAAAGATCCTCTACGATTATGCAAGAAGAATTTTAAAGCTAAGAGATGAAGTAAAAGAAAAGATTTTAAGGATAAAGGAAAATGAATCAGGAAACATCTTTGTCAGCGCCAGCACCATACCTGCAACATATATCCTCCCCTACCTTTTGAATGAGTTTAAAAAGCTTTTTCCTGATATCCGGGCCTATATTCAAGCCAATGACAGTGAAGAAACCCTTGGAATGATCCTGAATAATCAGGCAGAAATCGGCTTTATAGGTAAAAAAACCTTAAATAAAAGGTTAAATGTTGAACCCTTATGGAAGGACACCCTTGTTTTAACCGTACCGGGAGATCATCCCTGGCGAAAGAAGGATTATGTAACCCTAAATGAGGTCTCAAAAGAACCCTATATCATCAGAGAAGTGGGCTCTGGGACAAGGGAAGTCCTGGAAGAATACTTGCTACAAAATACCGACAAGAGCCTTTCCAGGTTCAATATTGTCTGTGAAATGGGAAGCTCTGAAGCAGTCAAAGAGGCAATCATAGCCGGTCTCGGCGCCTCTATTCTTTCTATCCATGCTATCAAGCGGGAATTAAAACAGGGGATACTTATTGAGGTACCGATTCAGGACTGCTCAATTCAAAGATATTTTTATCTGATTTATAAAAAGCAACTCAGTTTAATGCATCATCATAAGCTGTTTCTAAAATTTGTAAAAAATTACAAACTTAGCGCTTCTAAGTGAAGGCGACGATCATATTTTTGGAAGATTTCTCTTGATGAGGCCTTAGTCCCCCATTCCCACGTTCATACCCATAAATTTGGCAGATTACCACACGAACATAAGTCTTAAATTATTTGGGACGCAGATTTTCGCAGATCCCCGCAGATCAACTAGTATAGTGTTTCACTAAAACATAGATAAATAAAAGGCTAAAACAAGGTCATTGCGAGCGCAGCGAAGCAATCTCTAACACTTTGAAATTCCAATGAGATTGCTTCGTCGCTCTCGCTCCTCGCAATGACAGAATGCTGTAAAGTGTTCAATGAAACGATCTAATAGTTCTTTATATTTAAAATCTTGCTTCCGAGTTCCGAATGACGGAACCCGGAATTCGGAAATAATCTGCGTTTACCCTGTTAAATGCCGCCTCTGGCGGCCCCCTATGGCGATTTAACAGGGTGAATCTGCGTCCAAAAAGGAAATTGCTAAGCTATGTCCGCCTATCCATATACCTTTTCTTCATCATCAGGTGTAATCGCATCCTCCTCCACGTCCCTGGGTTCGATCTTTCTTTTCTTTAATTCCTTATAATATTCATGCTGGATCAAAAGATTCATAACCTCGTTAGTACCGGTCCAGATCATGGTCAGGCGACAATCCCTTAGAAAACGTTCTATAGGATAAATACTGGTATACCCAATACCACCCATAATTTGCATAGCATTATTTATCACCTCCCAGGCAGCCTCTGTGCCTATCTTTTTAGCCTCTGATACAATCCTGCGAGAATCAGCACCAGAATCAACTGACCTGGCCGCTGCATACACGAGAGATCGGGCTGCATCCAGGGTACAAACAGAGTCGGCTACCATAAAGTTTACCGCCTGAAATTTATCTATTGTCCTTCCAAATGCCTTACGCCTTGTAGAATATCGTGTGGCCACCTCCAGGGCAGCCCTTCCCAAACCAAGTCCACCAGCACCGCTTGTCAGCCTTTCAGGGACCATCATCCTATTAAAGACAGCAAAGGCATTGTGCAACTCTCCCACAAGATTCTCTTGAGGAACCCTGACATCTTTAAAGACGAGACGTCCTGTACCACCACCTCTTGTTCCAAGGAGGCTATAAATGGTCTGATCTTTTACACCCATTGCCCTTTCAACAATAAAGCAACTAAGGGACTCATGCGGTGGTGCATCAGGTGCTGATTTAGCGTAGACCAGAAAATAATCAGAGTCCTTTGCGCCCACTACGAAGCGCTTTTCACCATTAAGGATAAAGGAATCGCCGTCCTTGACAGCTTGTGTGGTAGCACCGAAGAAATCAGAACCCCCTCGAGGTTCGGTCAGGGCCTCTGCGGAGTAAAGTTTACCTTCATTTGTAGGCCTAAGATACCGCTCCTTTTGTTCCTTAGTTCCAAAGATATTAATGGCCTCTCCAACAATACTTGGCATAACATAGGCACATGTTATGGAGTTACCAAGCACTCCAACTTCTTCTATTGCTGCGACATCAGCTACCCAGTTGAGGCCTCTGCCCCCATATTCCTTCGGAAACCGTAATCCCAAAAGATTTTTCTTTCCAGCCATCTCTATAAATGGACGTCCAGTCTCAATTAAGCTCAAATCCATATCGCGTACCATTTTACTTGGAATATCATTCTTTACGAATTCCCTCACCTCATTTTGTAATGCCTTTTCCTCTTCGTTCAATAAAAAATCAAACATGATTTACCCCGTTTCATTTTCTATAGTTGAATATAAATTCGCCTTTTAATAACTATATTTCCTAAAGGCATGGTTCGTAATTTCATATAATGTTTTAGGGGTAGCCAAAGTGCAGCGAAGCCGCATTTGGCTTTAGCCCAAGGTAGAAACCCGCTGTTAGCTAAAGTCCCCTTCACGCATACTCATAAAGAGGGACTGTGCTAACCGGGAGTGTTGGTGTTTGCAGTAACGTCTCAATCCGACGGACTGTCTCGGGTTTTAGGAGCACATCTCCACACACTGAGCAAACCTCTGCCGGTACATGGTCAATGACAATCACCTGCCCCTGATGATGGACGGTGTGCACAATTTTCTGTTCCTCATACTCTCCAGGGCACCCTTCAATACTACATTTCATCTCTATCGCCTCCTTTGCGTTGGTGTTATCCACTTTGGCGGTTTGGGTTCATAAACCGTAATAATAATCAGCACTGGTCGTGCCGTTGTACACACGATGTGCAGGGGACGACCGTCATTGGTAAGACCGTTAAGCAAACAACAGCCTCCTCTACGATGCCTGGGATAGTTTTCTAAAATTTGCCCTGTGGCAATGGCTTCAAAAACTTCATAAAGCATGATGTCCTCCTCCACCATTTCCTGCTGGGCATGTTGAGTGACACGAATGTTCTCAACCTCAGTTTGAGCACGTATCCGCTCCAGCACGGCCTCTAAATCAGTAACATCAACTTCATTCATGCCATTAGATTCCAAAATTTCCATCCCTCTAAGAGACCAAAGGCATTTCAGTTAACTTTCCCAGCATAAAAGAAGCCCAGCCAATGTCTCCTGGTTACTCTATTACTTATTTAAATCTTCTCCGAGATATTTTTCAATAAAGTCACTTACTAACTCAATGAATAGTTTTGCGCCATGTATCGCCTTTTCCTCTTCATTCAACAAAAAATCAAACATGATTTATACCTCCGTTTTATTTTCTATAGTTGAATATAAATTCGCCTTTAAATAACATTATTTCCTAAAGGTGTGGTTTGATATTTCATATACTGTTTAGCGAATATGCGAAGTTGCCCCGAACGGAGAGATAGCGGAGTGAGATTGTAACGGGGCAAGTATTTGCATACCAAATCCGCAGACTCATGGAGGAAGAAAGGCTTCTGGGAAGCCGTCGTTTGGTGGTTCGTTCTCATATCAATATCCCTCCTCTATATCTACATTTGCTTTTTTATATTCAGCTTCAGCCAAGCTGGCTTTTGTCTACTAAAATTATCTGCGTACTCTAAGCTAAAGTCTGGCATTGATTCTCATCTCACACTTTGTATATCAATCATCTTGCCACTGAATCCGGCAAACTCCATTGGACGATGGGTAAATACTATCACTTGTAGGCTATATTCTTTCATTGCCTCGTTTACTAGCTCAATTATCTTATTTGAACGGTCTAAACTAACATGCACGAAGGGGTCGTCAAGGACAAGACACTGGGAATCTCTTCCACTTAAATGCTTTGCAACACCTAATCTGACGCAGAGAGCCAATACCTCTTTTAATCCAGACGAGCCGTCATTAAATTCTAATGATATATCCTCAAAACCCCGCTCACCGAGTCGAGTTGGAAATAAATATTCATTCAGTTCCACATCCTCATGCAAAAATCCTGTAACATAACTCAACGAATGCTTTACTTCTTCCTGTATTGGACCGACAACTGCTGATAAAGCTGAACGATACTGCTGCTCTAATGCTTCCTTTAAGAGTTTATACGATTCTGCACGTATCTGCTCTTTGTCAAGTTTGTCACTTAGAATTTCTATACGGGATTCCATTTCTGCTAATTCTGAATATGCCCCCCCTAAACTTGCCGTGCCTATCCCACCTTTGAGCTGGTCTATAGAAGTTCGTTGTTGTCTAATTACCTGCTCTTGATTTTCTATCTGCTGTTCCAGACGCTTTATTCTATTTATCGGGCCTTTCTCTAACTCCTCATACCGCTGCCTTATTTTATCATACTCTTCGTTTCGCTTTTTGAGATTTGCTTTTGCGCTCTTTAATATTTTTTCTTGATTTTCCACGGAGCCGTATTGGCTAATAATTTGACGCTCTTGGGTTATTGCGTTATCCAACTCTTCAGAAAAATGCTTCTGCTCTGCTCGAATCTCGGCCAAATCTTCTCTTTTCTCTATTAATTCTCTATCAGCTTTATCTCTCTCAGCTCTTGCTTGGTCGAGGACGGCTCTTGCCTCCACCTCTTCCTTTTCCCTCTTATTCACGAGTTTTCCAAGGTCAACAGCAGTAGGATTCAATTTTATTGTGTTGGGTGTCCTTTTAATCTTTTTATATTCTTCATATTTTTCCTTGAGTTTCTTAAACTCAAGAGTTATTTCGCTGATTGAGCGTTCGTCAACTCCCTTTCTTTCTGCAACTAATTCCTTCATACTGTTTGAAATCTCGCTTTGGGTCCGACTTAGCTCTCTTAGTTCGTCGATCGAATTTACAGTGTATTTGCTCAATGCCCTCTGAATACTTCCTTCCAGATGCTGAATGTCAACCTTTGCATCTTGTGCCTGCTCGAGTTTGGCTTTGACTCCAACCCTCCCCAAACCCGGTGCTCCCACACTTATGCTCTCAGTCCCTGTTGCAGTTAATTTTCCATCTTTGATTCTCTCTCCATCTACCTCAACTTCAAGTGAACCTTCTTCGCCAGGCGTAACATTTATTGCAAGCCCTCTTACTGTTAAGCTCTCCTTCAATACTTCGATTCGCATCTGACTCTGGATGAGTTTCTCGACCTCTTTGTCCGTAGGCGCAATTGGCGCTTCCTTTTCCCTTAGACTTTTAATTTGGTCATCAAGAACTTTTATCCTCTTTATTTTCTTCTCCAACACCTCGGTTTTTTCCATAATGTCGGATTTTGTCCACAAGATTCGCGCATCTCTCGTCAGCTCCTCGCACTCCCTTATCTTCATCGCCCACTCTTCCACTTTCTCTTTTATTCCCTGCTGGCGTCCTTCCAACTGTTCGCATAAAGCCTCAAGTCGAGAAAGATTCACTCTTGTTCCTTTTTCTTTCTTTTGGAGCTTCTCTATTTTTTCGGCTGATTTTTCAAGCTCTATTAGCGCCTTCTTTGCATCATTAACATCCCTCTCTGCTTCCCTAACACCGGCTTCAGATGCCTTTAACTCAGACTCAATCGAAGAAAAGTCAATTGCCTCGCCTCTAGCTTTCTCCAATTCTTCTTTTGTCTCTATGATCTTTTTCTCAAGTATAGGGAGTTGCCTTTGAAGGTTTTCTAATTGTCGTTTTTCATCATCCACATTTTGTATTTTATCTCTAAGTTCAACACTCCCCTGTTGAAGAGTTTGAATTTTTTCTTCGGTATTTGATACAAGTGAATCCTTACTAATTTTTCCAGTCCTTGTAAAATATTGAGCATAGGAAGTTTGAACAGAATTCTGAACGGCCTGAAATTTCGGAGTAACAAGCACGCCTTTGCCATCTTTTGTTTCCAGATGTAGAGAAGCAGTCGGGTCCCCTTCTTTATCGGTTGGAAGTTCTCGATAGTCCTGAGGTGTCCATAACCAGCGAAGAGCACCCCATTGTGAGGGCTTACTTCCCCTTGTAGATGGCAATTCCGCCTCTAATAATTGTATCAGTTTTTCATCTGCTGAGTTGTCTTGTGCCAGAAGCGTACTGCTTTCATCATCGATTTTATATAATGAGGTCCCACTCCTTAAATTGAAATTTTTCTCCACACGGTATCTTGTTTTATCGAGCGTGAATTCAATGCGAACCGTTGATGTTACGTTTCCAGATGCTGTAAGAGGTTTAATGCGCTTTATTGCCTCAGCATGGGTGATAGACTTGTCAAAAAACCCTCTGCTCAAAGCTTCAAATACAGTTGATTTTCCTGCCTCATTTGGTCCATATATGACTGTTGTATCTTCATCAAAATCAATCCTTGTTTTAGTGTGCTGTCTCCAGTTTTCGAGTTCGACCCAATGAAGCTTCATACCTCAATTCCCTTTCCAAATCTTTGTAAATGAGTAAGAGCCTCAATAATTATTCTTCTTTTTCTTGGATCAATTTCATTTGTTAGTAATTGTTTCAAATGTATTTCAGTCTGGTTTAAGGTTGGATCTCCAAAATCAGGTGGCACTTCTAATGAAGGTGGCACTGTAATATTAAGTGAGTCTAATTTTACTCTTAAGTTCTTATGCACCGTTGTTTGAAATTCTAATAGATTATTAAGTTCTTCTTTAGATTCCAACGGCAATTCTCCATAAAGAACCAACCTGACCATATCAATCCCTTTGATCGATTCAAAATACTTTTCCAGTTCAATAAGGGAGGAAGAATCTTTCATTTCAAACTCCGTAGAGGCCCATGTCAATTGCCCCGTTTTAATAGGCACAATTTTCGGTGCATCCCCTTTCCCATCAATTTGAACCAGCAAACAGTGTCCAGCATTATCTTCGCTATAATTAGTTTGTTCATGAGTTCCTGAATATGCTATTCGGGCTATTCCAGTGCTATCTTCAAAAGTTCTATGGCTATGCCAATGACCTAAAGCAAGGTAATCTATCCCTGTTCTAACAACGCAGGAGGGGTCAATTGGCAAATCTATTTCTTCCCAGTTTGGCACAGGAGATTTTCCTATCAAACTTCCATGTGCAACCCCTATATGGATACCATCGACTCCGCTAACAACAGGGATTGTCTCAGTAAGATCTTGTGTGGTGAAGGTTGAAAGAAGTGGACAAGGATGAAGAATTGCGCCGGTAACCTCAACAGAAGCACTTGTACGAAGAATTGTAAGATGGTTTATCCGTTGAAATATTGGTCTATTGTAAACACAATCTGGACCCAGGATGTCGTGATTCCCTGGGAGGAGATAAAGTGGAATATCGGGATATTTATTGAATATTGTAACAACTTTTTTAACGTCCTCTTGGCCAATCATATTGTGCTCAAAAATATCCCCGCACAAGAGTACGAAGTCAACTTTTTCCTCTTGAGCAGATTTCAACACATTACGGATTGATTCAATACGGATCTCACGCACAATAGGGCCAGCTTCTCCAAGACCCCCGCCTTTCATTCCAATCTGCCAGTCAGATGTTTGAATAAACCGAACCATTTTATCACCTTCTCTCCGCACTACGTATTTTTTATATTTTACTTTTATGTACCAAGCACATCCTTTCTTTGGAAGGATATTGCTTTTTCTTTCCAGCCATCTCAATCAATGGCCTGCCAGTCTCCATTAAGCTCAGATCCCATATCGCGTACCATTTTACTTGGAACATCATTCTTTACAAATTCCCTGACCTCGTTCTGTAATGCCTTTTCCTCTTCATTCAACAAAAAATCAAACATAATTTATCTCCATTTGACTTATTATAATTAGGATATAAATTTGCCTGTAAGACTTCATTTCCTAAAGCCATAGTTTGGAATTTCATATAAAGTTTCGAGTATATCTGAAATTCCAAGTGAAGCGAGGAATTGGGGCAAGAGCGTAGACCGCACCACATACACTCTGTTATATGCCGCGCCATCATTCTATCTTTCTCCTGCTTGCATTGAGTATGGTGATTCCCACAATTTCTCCTTTCTCATATCTGATTATGATATCATCATCTGTTATTTCTGAATCATCTGCATGGCTTGGCTTTTTGAAGTTGATGTATAAAACATCGACTTCTTTATCGTAGGATGTCCAAATCCTTGAGTATGGGACCTCCAATAACTCAGGCACAAGACTCAATATCTTTTTTACTTCTACAGCTCCCATATCTTTCGCCTCCTTTCAAGTTGTTTCCTCCGCCTCGTCAAGAATGCAGTAATGACAAATCCATCTTCTTTATTTAATTCTCTGTATATCACCACAATATATTTTCCTTTCTCTATCTCTCTCACGGCTATACATTCTCCCTCTTTGCCTTCATAAATTGCCTCGGGCTCCTCTACTGTTTCGAGGACTTCAAAATAATAACCTGCCATCTCTGAATGTTCTTCTGTAATATGAAACCATCTCTCTTCCGTTAATCTGATTGGCAAACTTTTTTTAGATTTGACTACATCCATATTTTCTCAGTTCCATTTATTAAGATTATTGATAGGCACTTCATATAATGCCCTCGGCATAAAAGAAATTTTTACGATAGTAAAAATTTGGGTGATTCCGTAGGGAGAAACTTTTATGCTATATTATACACAGTGCCGTGACGATCTTGCTCAAATGATATGATTTTTTACCTATTTTCAATCTCTATGGTCTCTTTCTCCACTTCTGGATAGATATCATCAATAGCTTTCTGTACTTCAATTGTCTTTTGAAGGGATGTTACAATCTTGCAGTAATGTTTAATATCATCAAGTGATAACAATTTTTTCTTTCGATCTTTCAGCCATTTATTGCAAACTTGATAGCCACCAATTTGATATTCCCAGATTTCTTTTGTAATCCCCTCAAAATATTGGCTTTCATTAATATATACGCGCTTT
>Ga0233414_10000563_pt1 | contig 15135 bp, 26 predicted proteins | sample Na_anoxic_10_MG_FD_189020 | JGI IMG/M metagenome (GOLD analysis project Ga0233414, IMG submission 189020) | Seawater microbial communities from Saanich Inlet, British Columbia, Canada - Na_anoxic_10_MG | ecosystem: Environmental > Aquatic > Marine > Inlet | place: Canada: British Columbia... | reverse complement strand
CAACGAAGACTAAAGAAGGGACTCGGTAATGTCAGACTTATATAAGGCAGCAAAATATGAACAGGCTCTTAGAGCCTTACAGCAACTTCCATTAGATCAATGTATTAGTCTATTGGCGCAACGAGTCGCCGGCAACAAACCAGAGTTCGATTGGACTGAAAATGCCTCTAAGGAGGACTTCTAATGTCGCAGAATGCATGTAAAGTATTTCTATTTGAAACCGGCCACTGGCTCTACTGTGATTATGTGAGCCTAGAAGATGGTGTATACCGTGCTAGTGTAATCAATGGTAACTGGAATGCTTGGATCGACACCGTAAACAACACAGTGAAAAGCAGTCAACACACCCAAGAATCACAGCTCATCTGGGCCTGTGATCCAGGCAAAACCGTTGATTTAATCAAAGCCTTTGGCAAAGGCTTTGATTATAATGAGGTTATTGAGGACGCTCGTCGACGATACAAATCAGGCGAACCTGCCGACTATGAACTCAAGCCCGAACCTGTATACGAAGATGACGACGATGGGATACCATTCTAATGAAACTAACAGCAAAAAGTGTTATTGCTGGAAAGTTTTACATTGTTGAAAGTAAAACAGTTGGCAAAGTAGGCACAGTTAAATGTGCAGATGGTGTTGCTGAATTTTACAACAGCATAGAAGAAACTACAACAACATATACATTTGAAGAGTTTGCACAAGAGTTTAAAGTCAATGACATTGATAGAAATGTTAAAACTGACGAAGTTGCTTGCTTTGGATATCCAACAGGATACAGTGAAATATTCAACGACAGAATGGAAAAAAAACTTCCAGTGTTTACTAAGACTGCCAAGAGCGATATTGAATACGTTGGAGGCTTCTATGCTTTCTTATATCCAAACAATGGCTGGACTAGAGCATATGTTCCCAAGCGTAAAACCCTAGATGATTATCCGTGGATGGGTCCTTATAAAACAGAAAGCGATATGCTTCTTGCAATTCGTCGTGCCAAAGCAGACGAGTAATACTCAATGAGCTTTCTAGATACTATTTACAACGAGTGCTATCCAAGTGATGCTCGCAACGTTGGAATCAAAGTGTCCGGCGGTGCTGACACAGGATTATTGTTTTACTATACTGCAAAGCACATAAGTGAAAACAATCTAAAACAAACCTTACACCCATTTACAATTGTCGAAGCTAGCGCACCTTTTCAATTGCTGTTTAGCAGAGCTATCATTGACTACACACTGCACCGCTTTCCTCAATTAGATGTAAGTGATCACTTGGTACATCATTTCAACGGCGATGGTCCTGACAAGATACCAGCTATGCAAAAGTTTGTAATTGAGCATTTCAATGCACGTACAATTGATGTGATACTCAGTGGCATTACTGCTGCACCCAAGTGCGACGACTTTGCCGAGCAAACTAAAAACTACAATCCACCAAGTGATGCTCGAGGCACTACTGTTGAACCCGTGCGATGGATTGGCACCAATGGTGATAATAGAAACTACTTTTGGCCAATGATCAATCACGATAAGCGTGATGTAGCCAGCGAGTACGAACGTTTGGGTATACTAGACTTGTATGAACGCACCCGCAGTTGTGTGTTGCCTGCAACGGACTTTAGCAAGCACTGTGGCGAATGTTGGTGGTGTGCAGAGCGTTTATGGGCGTTTGGTAAGCTATAAGCAGTTATTCATTGTAAAAAACACAATCCAAGATTAAAAGTTTGCGTCTTTATGCTAAATAGTTATAGCATATGTTAAAGAGACGGAGACATTATTATGGCAAGACCAAAGCCGACGATTATATTAGAACACACCAACACAGAAAACTATAGAAGCGAACAAGTATTAAAAGCTGATGCTATCTATGCAGTTTTCCACGAAGGTGCACCAATTAACTTACGAAGCTTGAATAGCTTGGTAAACTACCCAGGTCCAAAGTACAAGAAGGTATCTTTTAGTAACAGTGGACACGCTTTCAACTTAGCAGAGCGTTTGAATAAAATGTTTAAGACTGTGGACTTTACAGTTGTTAAACTTACAGCGGGTGAAGAAATTGACGAAGACGACATCAATCCATAAGCAGATTGTAGACTATTGCATTGAGCATTATCCAGACTTCAATTTGCATCCAAGAGATGTGTTCTACAATCATAGCCGCGAAGGATTGCGTTTAACCTATCAAGGGTTTGCGCTACTCAAGGATCAAGACTTTAACTATACTCGTGTGAGTATCGACGATGACTATGTTGTTAATAGCAAAACGATACTCAAGCTAAGCCGTAATATGATATGGCCGTACTATCTTACTAAGAAAACTATTATGCTATTCGGCGAAGATGACGCCGTAACTTACAAACTTGTTGGAAACTTTACTAGCTGGATTGACTGTTTAGGTTAATTAAGTGGTTGACAACCTACGACTTATACTGTATATTTAATACATAAGCTAACTAGTAAGGATAAAGTATATGGATGTAGAACAAGGATTAATTGGAGTTGCGCTAGGACTAGGCTGTGCCTTATGCGGATACTTTATCGGACGTGGCAATCGTCAAGCAGATGCGCAAGCTATGGTTGACAGCACTCTTGCAACACTTGCCGCACAAAACATCATAAAACTTAATCATAACTCAGATGGCGAATTAACCATAAGCGCAGGAGAAAATACCAATGGCTAACGAACAATTCCTAGACAACCTAAGCAAGCTCCTTCTTGAATCAGCGTGTATTGACCGTCAGCGTATTACTAACCCTAAGCTAATTGCAGAAGCACGGGCTTGGTACAAAGAATTCGTTGGAACCAAAGCAACCCCTATGAGCGATTTAGAAGTTGTAGAAATTTACAATTTATTGCAATCAGAGGTTGACAAGTAAGAGTTCTTGCGTTATATTAAATGTATAAACAAATAAAACTGTAGCAACAAAAAAGGACTACAATATGGCTTCTAATGCAAACACCCGTACAGTAAAACTGTCTGAACTTTCAAAGTATGCTAAACGTGCTTTTAAAGTAAAACGCCCTATTATGGTTTGGGGACCTCCAGGTATTGGTAAATCAGAAACATTTGAACAGTTGCGTGACAGCTACATTGCCGATGGCAAAAAAGCAAAACTAATCGACTGTCGCTTGTCACTTTGGGATCCTACGGATCTTAAAGGTTATCCATACTATGACCCACAAGCTAACAAGATGCGCTTCTCAGCGCCAGACGAATTACCAGATGCAGAAATGGCAAAAGAATACGATACTATTATCTTGTTCTTAGACGAACTCAACGGCGCCGCGCCTGCAACACAAGCAGCTGCTTATCAGCTTATTCTTAACCGTGCTATCGGCAAATACAAGTTGCCAGACAATGTTGTAATTGCAGCAGCCGGTAACAGGGAAACTGACAAAGGTGTTACGTATCGTATGCCTAAGCCGCTTGCTAACCGCTTTATGCACTATGAAGTACGTGTAGACTTTGAAGATTGGTTGAACTGGGCTACTTCAAATGGTATCCACCCAGACGTTGTAGGCTACAACACTTTTGCAAAAGGTGACTTGTACAACTTCGACCCTGCAAGTGCAGAGCGTTCGTTTGCTACTCCACGTACTTGGACATATGTAAGTGATACTATGTTTGACGTAGACAGCGGTGACGAAGACTTCACTATGCAAGAAAGCACAGATATGGTTGCAGCTTCAATTGGTGAAGGTACTGCTCTAAAGTTTATGGCGCACCGTAAGGTAGCAAGCCAACTTCCTAACCCAAGTGACATCCTGTCAGGAATCGTTACTACACTTAAAACAAATGAAATTAGTGCCAAGTATTCATTGAGTACTTCAATGGCATATGAACTCAAGTCAGAGTATGATACCATTGGCAAAGACATTGACCAGAAACAGTTTGCAGATATGCTAGATAACTGCTTGGGCTTTTGGTTGAAGAACTTTGACCCAGAGATGATTATTATGGCTACACGTCTAGTATTTGTACAATACGGAGTTAAAGCACAACTTCGTAAGTTGAAAAACTGGGGTGAGTTTATGAAGAGTTACGGACACCTTATCAAAGAAGCCTAAGGTGTTCTTACTTGGGGGAGGCGGTCTCGATTGGTTTGATGTACCGTCTCCCTTCTTTTTATTAAAAATCCTAACCAACAAATGATAGGTAACCTATCAAACAAATGATATACGATAATACACACCCTAAATTTTGCATAAGAAGCAGTATGAACCGCCGTATGTATGGCGAAGAAGCTTGTCTAGAACACTTCGGCAAGCTATGCGTCTACCCAGCTGAAATTGCAGAATGGAAAGATACTTGGGCAGAAAGCCCCAACCGAATTGACAACTGTGACAGAATCAAAGCCCAAACTATTGCCAAAGAGCAAGAGTTTAACAAGCTAGAATATCAGCGTGTTGGCAGAGACTTTGTGTTCTTATATGAAGAAGATTACATTACTTTTAAAATATTATACAGTTAAAGGTTGACATATCAGGTGCTCTGTTGTATTATAGTAGTATAAAGCAATAACAGGAGACTCCTATGTACACAACTATGAATGAAGCCGAAACACGTATTGTTCAAGCTCGTGTTAAACTGTTGTTCCAACACCCGTTCTTTGGTCAGTTAGCTATTCGCTTAACACTAGAACAAGCAGACGATTGGTGTCCAACAGCCGCAACAGACGGCCGTAAGTTTTATTACAACAGTGAATTTATTGCAAAACTAGATGATGAAGAGTTGGTGTTCCTAGTAGGACACGAACTTGGTCACGTTATCTTTGAACACTTTATGCGTGTTGAAGACCGTGACAAGCAGATTTGGAATATGGCAGGCGACTATGTTATCAACCATATTCTCAAGCGTGAAAAAATTGGACGTGTGATTACCGCAGTTCAGATTTTGCTAGACGACAAGTATGCAGACTGGGTAAGCGAAGATGTATACGACCACCTTATTGAATCTGGAGCCAAGCCACAAGAAACACTTGATATGCATTTGGATATGAGTGGAGATGGTGAAGGCGAAGAAGGCGGTGGCAAAGAAGGCAAGTCAGGTGCACCTAGTGCTATAAGCAAAGAAGAAGCTAAAGCACTAAGTGACGAAATCAAAGAAGCTATGATTAATGCAGCTCAAAGCGCAGGCGCAGGAAATGTACCAGCAGAGTTCAAACGCATTATCAATCAGCTAGTAGAGCCTAAAATGGATTGGCGCCAAATGATTCGTGCTACCATTGAAAGCAATATCAAAAGCGACTTTACTTTCCGAATTCCAAATCGTAAAAGTCAGTTCTCGGGTGTTGTACTTCCAGGTATGGATGTAGATGAAGAGATTGATATTTGCTTAGCAATTGACACTAGCGGAAGTATTGGCAATCGTATGTTGCGTGACTTTGTAAGTGAAGTAGCAGGCATTATGGAACAGTTCCAACAATACCGCATACGCATTTGGCAGTTTGATACAGCCGTGTATAGTTACGATGAGTTTACAAGCGATGACGGACGTGACATTCGTGAGTATGAAATCACAGGCGGTGGCGGCACTGACTTTATGGTGAACTGGACATATATGGAAGAACACGGTATCGAACCAGAACAGTTTATTATGTTCACAGATGGTATGCCGTGGGATAGTTGGGGAAACCCAGACTACTGTGATACATTGTTCTTGATACACGACGAGTACGCAGGAAGCAGAGATATTATTGCTCCGTTTGGAACAACAGTGCATTACGAAACTAAAAAGGAAACAGCATAATGAAATGGTGGCACAACTATAACCTAAGTCAAAGTGATATGGAAAGTCTGCAAGCGGCTGACATTAGAACTTATTTTAAAATGATACGACAGCGTATTATAGTTGACTTTGGTAACAAGGATGTGCCAGAGTTTCGCGACCTGCATCTAAGCGAAGCAAGAGATTTATTTTATATCAAGGAACTAGGCAGTACTACGTATGAGTTTTGGTTCCTTGATGAGCGTGACTTAATGGACTTCAAGGACACGCTATTAGAGTATAAAATTACAGGTACCGAAGAAGCAAGTCGCTCAAAAGGTGTACTGTAGTATTTATTATTATAGTGTCTGTTAAAGAGGCTAAATAAACATAGCATATAATATACACAGGAGAAAATATTATGACTAAACAAGTAGAAAATAACGAAACAGCAACAGAAACTGTACCTGGTCTAGGTATGGGTGATCTTGTTACTATTTCAAGAATCATTGACTTGGCATCAAAGCGTGGAGCATTTAGTGCAGAAGAATCTGCAATCGTTGGCGCAGTATGGACACGCTTAGCGGCATTCCTACGACACAATATGCCAGCAGAAGAAGCACCTGCACAAGCAGAAGCACCAGCAGAAGCACCTGCTACAGAAGCTAAACCAGATGGATGGGTTGACCCTACTCCACAAGAGGAGAGTAAATAATGGCTACACCTATTAAACATATCGGAATGATTGAAAACACAGGACGCAAATGTATTGTTGTGTTCCGTGAAATTTACGACGAACGTGGCAATCCAATTGACATCCACAACTGTCTAGTATGCGAAACTGATTCATTGCCAGATGCAATTCACGAATCAATGATGCGCATTGTTGAAAGCGAACCAGCACAACGCACGGGTAACTTTTATGAAGTACTAACTCGTGAACGTTTTCCAGATGGTTCAAATGCACTAAACTATCTACACGCTAGCGGACGTCTTCGTAAGATTCCAACTGACCAAATTATTCTTACACCTGTTCCAGGTGAGCGTATTGGCTTGGCAAAAGTTAACCAGATTGTACGTATGCAAAAAACTGGCGCTACTCAAGGCGATATCGAAAACGCATTGCGTGACGACACTGACCAAGCACCACGTGCTAGCGGTGTTAGTGCAACAGCAGACGGTGTAGCAACACCAGTACCAGCGGCACAAGTTGAAGCAGTAGCTCTACAAGAGCAAGTACTAGACGATAGTACACTAGCTAAAAACTGGATGGCTGAATCAAAAATGTTGATGGAACAAGCAGAAGATTTGAAAGCTCGTGCAATCAAACTAGACCCAAGTGTTAAACCAACACGTGGTCGTCCAGCTAAAAAGAAAGCTTAAACACTATGGCTATCTACAGACGAGACAGAAGCTTTGACAATATCCTACGTGATGTTGTGGCAGACGAACTACCATTTAAGTATGTTCGTACGCTAGAAGTAGACCTTGCTAACGGACAAACTATCAATTGGGATCACAATGATCTCAAAGGATTTGATAGTGTCCAACAAGTATTAACCTTGTCTGAAGAAATAGCAGAGAACATTGTTGACATCCGAATCGAAGTTGATTTTAATGACATAGAATCAGATGTTGGCGCAAGAGTCTCTAGTTTATTGGACAAGTTCAACGACAATGACGACAGCAATGATTAAAGCAATACTAGCGTGTGATGACTCGTGGGGTATTGGACGCAACGGAGATTTACCGTGGCCGCATAATCCAGCAGACTTAAATTGGTTCAAGCAATGCACCGATGGAAAGACTGTAGTAATGGGAAGTGCAACGTGGGATAGTCTTCCAGTCAAGCCATTGCCCAATCGTGAAAATATTGTTATGCGCAGTCGTGTACACACTGAACCAAAAGAATACTTGCTAAACCTAGCCAAGCTACGTGGTGAGATTTGGATTATTGGTGGTGCCGGATTGCTCAGTAGTGTATTAGACGTTGTTGACGAACTACACTTTAGTCGTATCTCAGGTACTTACAACTGTGATACATTCTTACCAGTAACACGTATTGAAGAAGAATACGCTATGGTAGAAAGTGGTCCTGTCGGAAACCTATACTTGGAAAAGTATACTCGCTTATAAGGAACATTATGAAGATTACAATTTTTGGACACGGCTTTGTTGGCGGTGCTATAACCAATAACTTAATCAGAAACAGTGAACACGAGATTGTTAAAATCGATCCTGCGCACTTCGACACCAAACTAGAAGACCATACCGATACTGATGGTATTATTTTGTGCTTGCCTACACCAACAACAGATGGTGTATGTGACGACAGCATTATTATCAGCGTCTTGGATGATATTGAACAAGCAGGACTTGGAGATGTTCCTGTGCTACTCAAGTCCACAGTTACACCAAATAAGATGAAACTATACCCAGAGACTGTTACTTACAGTCCGGAGTTTTTGCGAGCTAGTACCGCATACGCAGACTTTAACGAACAGAAATCAATGATTTTTGGGGGAACCAGAGACGGCTTTAAATTTTGGAGAACGACTTTTCAATATCATCCAAGCATTAAACAACACTACGATAGACCAACAGCAAGTATGATAAAGTATATGCACAACACTTGGTTGGCTATGAAGGTGGCTTACTTCCACGAAATATTCTCAACACTAGGCGAAGATTACGATCACGAAAGTCTAGTACACGCACTCGGCGGTATGGAGAACATTGGACCAAGTCATATGAACGCACCAAACGCAGTAGGTGAATTAGGTTTCGAAGGATACTGCTTCCCCAAAGACACACAGGCATTTGCAGATTTCTCAGGCAGTGAAATACTAAAAGCCGCGATCAATACAAACAATAAATTGAGGAAACTATGAAACAATATCTAGACGCACTACAACACATTTTAGACAACGGCGAAAACGTTGATGACAGAACTGGTGTAGGAACAAGAAGCGTGTTTGGTTATCAAATGCGATTCAACTTACAACACGGCTTTCCAGCAGTAACAACCAAACGCCTTATGTGGAAAGGTGTTACAGGAGAACTACTATGGTTCTTGGAAGGCAGTCACAATGAGCGCAGGCTTGCTGAGATTACACACGGCACACGAGATGCAGATAAGAAAACAATCTGGACTGCAAACTACGAACAACAAGGCGTAGAACTAGGATACACCAATGGTGAACTAGGACCAGTATATGGTGCGCAGTGGAGAAGCTTTAATGGAGCAGACTGGATGTACCCAGCGGGCAACAAAGGCTTTGACCAGATTGAATGGCTAATCAACGAAATTCAAACTAACCCAAACAGTAGACGACTTATACTAAGTGCGTGGAACCCAAATCAAATTGAACAAATGGCATTGCCACCTTGTCACACTATGGCACAATTTAAAGTAACCAATGGCAAACTAAGTTGTCAGCTTTATCAACGTAGTGCAGATATGTTCTTGGGTGTTCCATTTAACATTGCCAGCTATAGCTTGTTTACACATATGCTAGCACAAATTTGCAACTTGGAAGTTGGAGACTTTGTACACACCATCGGCGATGCACACATCTATCAAAACCATATGACACAAGTTGCACAACAGCTAGAACGTTCGCCACACGAATTGCCAATACTGGTAATGCCAGAGTTTGCTGACTTGGAACAACTATTAGCAACCAAAGTAGATGACTACAAACTACTAAACTACACACCACAAACAACTATCAAGGCACCAATGGCAGTATGATAACATTTGTATTAGGATACGCTTTTTATTATGTTGCAGCCCTACTAGGTATTAGTATCGGCTATCATAGATATTTCAGTCACAGAAGCTTTGAAGCAGGTCCTGTGGCCGAAATAGTAATGTTATTCTTTGGACAGATTTGCGGAGGCAGAAGTGCAATAACTTGGGCGGCTGTACATCGTATGCATCACGCAGGCAGTGATACAGAAAGTGATCCACACAGTCCACAATACAAAGGTTGGTTGAATGTACTACTAAGCAAGTGGACTGTAGACTATATTCCACGCAAGTATATTGCAGACTTAATGAAGAATCCAAGAGTTGTTTTCTTTCATCGCTATGGCAATTACATTCACGGCGCTTGGGCAATTATTGTAATAGCCTCGGGCGGCATCAGTGGCTTTATTAGCTTTGTAGCAATGCCCTGGATACTAGCGTACTTGGGCTTTGGTTTACTAAACTGGCTAGCACACACCGAAGGCGAACCAGCAGACATTCCGTTTGCTAATATATTTGCACCAGGTGAAGGTTGGCACAAAAAGCATCACGATAGACCACGTGATTCAAGATTACACAAATATGACATAGCAGGATGGACCGTTGAAAGACTTTTTACTAAATCAAAGTAGCGCAGTACGCACACCAGTGTTGCCCATAGTACGACAAGTGTTAAACACTGTACAGCCTGACTACGATGGTGTGAGCAAGTATGAAACAAACATTGTGCAATGGTTAAAGCCCGTAGCAGACTTAGAAGACTTTTATGTGTATCCAATGAACGGAATCACAGAAGGATTAAACTGGTGGTACAATCAAGAAACTCGCGGTGTGTATATGGACGATGGAGACTATCAATGGATACAACCACGTGGTAACTTATATGACGAAGCAGTAAAGTATCAAAGCATACCCAGCAGTGCAACAGGTAACTTTGTAACAGCACACAGTGCGGCAGCAAGCGTGTTAGACTTGGCTTACGTAGGCAGTACACGCAAACAAGCAATTGATATTAACAGCAACGTAGAGACGGTATTTTACAGTCTAAGCAAAAGCTTTGGTGTACGAAACATACGCACAGGATGGATATTTACACGAAAGCCTGATCCAAGACTTGAAGCACTTGTACACAATGCAAAGTATTACAACTACTATGCACACAACGTTGCAGAAGCAATTATATCAAACTTTGAGATTGACTTTGTACACAAAACATTGTATAATAAACAAATAGAAGCGTGTGAACAATTAGATTTACAACCAAGCGACAGTGTTTGGTTAGCAACTACCAGCAACGACGATTATGCTAAATTCAGAAGAAGCGGCACGGTTGCAAGGGTATGTTTAGCAGGAGTATACGAACTATGAAAAAGAAAAATCAATTGCCAACTATGGCAAACCTAAACTTAGACATCGACTTGATGCGTTTGCAATTGGCTTGCAATCAGCTAGCAGAAAAGTTTGTGGATGTAAGAAGTGCAAATCCAGGCTTGTGTATGAACCACGAAGACTTGGTTAAAGATGTGTATGACAACTTTGAACAAATCAATCTTACAACACCAAGTAAGATATTACCACACACAGACAGCATCAAAGAACGTTTGCGGCGTAGAGAAGAACATTTGTACAATGTGCCAACAGAAGAATACACTGGCAGTTACTTTGAAGAAATTGTAACGCAGTGTAAGAGTCCTGCAAGTCGTATTAGAATTACAAAACTTGCTCCGGGCAAAACTATTCCGTTCCACGTTGACTATGATACAACTTATGCAGTTCGTTGTATTGTTCCTATCTTTTCAAGCAAGCTTGTAACAAACTTGTGGAAACGCAATGGCGAGATTGAAGAATATGTATTGGAACCAGGCAACGCTTATTTCCTAAACATTGGATATCCGCACAGTGTGGTTAACAACAGTGACGATCCACGTATTGCACTTATGTTCAGTCTTGATGGACAATTGGACTTAGAACATCTATGAAGTGGTACATTGGTCCTATAGAACAACACCTAGCAGACATCAAACGTTTGTTTGCTAAAACTGCTGATCACAAACACGCAGACAACTATAGCAAATGGCCATTGTTTCAATACACAGTGTTTTCACGTATGGCGTGGGACAACGACGAACTTGTTTATTATAGTGCAGGCATCGAACGTCCAGAGTACAACGGTAGCATACGCATTATGAGCAGACACGTTCGTGACCGAGACTACGACTTCGGTGGATGGAAGGCAGACTTAGCCCGTGGACTAGAAACACTAGACGCTAGTGTAGCCGAAGCTGAACGTCTGGGATTCGCAGACATATGGGTCAGCAGAGAAGAAAACCCAAAGCTATTGGCATACTTTGCTGAACACAGTAAGTACAATTGGAAAATCGTACACGAAGAATTGCCAGGTGGCGTTGGGAAACAATGGGTACTAAGAAAAACATACTATTAGGTACTATTTCAATTATTCACAGCAATTGGCTTCCATACGCTGTTGGATGTTTGATAAGTCACTGCAAAAGCATTGACCAAGTAAACCAACGGTATCATTTCCACGAACCCATATACAAACACAAACCAGTAACTGAATATCACACAGTGTTAGCCAACACTGACATTCTAGGACTTACTTGCTATGTTTGGAATCAAAGCTACAACGACGAACTAGCCGCTTACTACAAAAGCATCAACCCTGCAGGCATAGTAGTATATGGTGGTCCACAAGTTCCTGAGAATCAGTTAGCTAAAATCTCTTACGATGACAAACGCAGTTGGCTGGATACTAGTATTGCAGGCTTGGGCGAAATAGCTTTCAGTGAATGGCTGTTGGACTTGCCCTTTAGCAATAGTACACTAACAACTATGCCTACACCTTACACCGACGGAGTGTTTGATAGTATACTGGCAACAGGTGAAAAGTTTAAAGTAAGCTTTGAAACAAACAGAGGTTGTCCTTATAGTTGTGCGTTTTGTGATTGGGGCGGGCAAAGCAGAAGCAAGCTAACCAAGTTCAATGTTGATGATGTATATTCAACTATTGCAAAAATATATGATTACAAAAACATTGTAGAATTAGAAATACTAGATGCTAACTTTGGTATTCTAAAACAAGACATTGACATTGTACAAGCGATGATTGACAATCAAAATCTCAAAGACAACTACTTGCGAATAAGCTACAGTGGCATTGCTAAAAATGGTAGCAAGAACCTTCCTGTTATACTAGAAAAGATATTTGATAATATTCCAATTGATCAGCGCAACCTTAAAATAAGTTTTCAAACACACACGCCTGAAGTATTGGCTAACATTAATAGAAGCAACATTGACAACAGTCGACTAGCGCCATTGATACTTGAATACAAAAACAAAAACATTCCTACAACAAGCGAAATGATTATTGCACTGCCTGGCGAAACTGCACTCAGTTGGTTACGCACATTGGACTATAACTTTCACACACTGGGCATTGACTATGTGCGCACTTACTTCTTACACTTGGTAGCTAACATTGATATGGCAACGCCCGAGTATCAACAACAGCACGGTATTCAAACAAAAACAATTGCCATTGGACATCAACAGTTTGAAATCATACACAGATGCAACAGCTACAATCAAGACGAGCTGGTGCGTATGTTTGATTACCATTGGTTCTATCATACGCTTGTTAATACCAACCTAATTAAAAATAATATAAATAATATATACAAAGACACACTAAGGTTTTTTGCACAACTGGATGATATGCCCGTGCTAAAGTCTTTGGTAGAACGCAATAGAAGTTTGGTAAGAAACATATTCAGCGACGAACCTGTTACTACACTAACCAATAAACATCATCAAAGGTTCTTCTCAGCTAGTATGCGCACAGATGACATTGTTGTTATCTTAGAGAACCAAATTGCTGTCGCTGAAGAACTCAGTGCATTTGTACAACAACCCTTAGAGGTTGAATGGCTTAGCGACAATCCATTGAGTGCAGACGCCACAATAACATAAGGAACACACTATGAGCAACTGGCAAGAGTTAGAACCAAATTGGCTTTGGCAACACGACGACTTTCTCGCAGACGATGAAGTACAAGGTTTGATAGATGCGCTCAACAGTGTTGACAGCAAAACAAAAGATGGAGCCAAAGAAGCACACGTTATAAGTCGTACACTGTATCACTACAATGTATTCAATGATAACTTGCGCAATGATCCACAAACAGTTGATATGATATTTGATAAACTAAATGCACACTTTGTAGCACAAGGAGAAAAGCCTGCTCCTAAAACAAATTTAAATGGCATACAGTTTTATACCAAAAGCTTTGATCCAGGCAAAGGCTATTATGAACTACACGTTGAAAGCGCAGAGCTGTTTGGCAACTTTGTGTTTATGTTTTACTTAACAGACGAAACAGATGGCGAAATAGTATTACCCAGCGAAGCGGATGCACACCATGATTGGAAGCCAGAGTTTCAGCATATGGTTGATACATTGCCAGTGCATTTTGTTGAAAAGACTATTAGCGTACTACCAAAAAGAAACCGAGTGGTTTGTATGCGTGTTGGTGCTCCGCACTATGTTAAAAAGTGTAGTGGTAGAAGAATGTGCATAAGCGGCTGGCCTTATGCAAGTGATGAATATAGAAATAAAATTAAAAGTTTCTACGCTAGTAACCCAGGATCAAAAGTTTAATCGTTTTACAAAGTCGTGATAGTTCATAGTGATTTCTTCACCAACAGCTATATTGCGATTTGCATAAAACGTTACTTGTCCTCTTAGTGTGATATTATTATCCTCACTGTGGTTTACGTATGTAGGTTCACACGCTATAACAAGGTCAGTGCCCAACAATGGCATAAACTTGTTGTCCGGCTGTCTAGCCACAAACCGCCCATTAACAACCATTACTAGCTCACCTTTGAGTATGAGTTCTAGTGCATAGCGTCCACTTCCGTGTATGTTGCTGTCTGCTACTGATGTTTGTTTGTTATAATAGTTCACTGTGGTAACCTTGTTGTACTGCCTACTAGGTGCAAGCGTTCACTGGTGTTTGGTTTAACACAATGCAGTTCACAAGCATTTTCAATAAAGCTGCTGTTGGGTTGTGCGTACACATCTCCACGTGGTGTAGTAAAGCTTGAAGTAACACCGTCGTTTCTTATTACTTGATGATATCTCCACAAATTGTCTTTGCTGTCAATATGCCAATCAAAGTATGTTTGTGTTTGCATATATGAAAACCATAAGTTTTCTCTAGTATGCGGATAAGCTGTTTCAAACTGTTCAAACAACTGTTTGCCAATAGTGTCAATGTCACGATGCACAAAAGCATATACCCACAAATGATCATCCTCTACCATACCACTACTGTTGATTGCATCAAAATACATTTTATATAATACACCGCTGTCAAAGTTGTAAACTGTTGTTCTATCCTGCCAAGTGATATCGCTTGACTTAGCAGCCATTCCGTTGTATATTGTTTCTACATCGTGCATAGGCTTTTGTATATACACATTTAAAAATGTTTTGGGTGCAAAGTCAATTGTATCCCAACACTCGGCTGTCATCGAACAAAACAAATCATCTAACTGTTGTGTATCAAATACATTGTTTACTTGCATTATTCTATTCCTTGATAACGTTGTTTACTACGAGCTATTAGTTTTTCGTGTGCTGAGACATCGAGTT